>ERZ777011.1471-NODE-1471-length-24403-cov-6.224125_pt1 | contig 24403 bp, 17 predicted proteins | sample MGYA00374964_ERZ777011 | MGnify/ENA primary metagenome ERZ777011 (study PRJEB29310, sample SAMD00008975) | mouse gut metagenome | study: EMG produced TPA metagenomics assembly of the Metagenome analysis of fecal microbiota from mouse which was promoted... | reverse complement strand
CGTTGGGCTCATAACCCAAAGGTCGCAGGTTCGAGTCCTGCTCCCGCCACTAAGAAAGAGAGAATGGGAATCCGTTTGGGGTTTCCATTCTCTCTTTCTATTTTCCATATTCTCTTTCTATGTTGTATTCAAAAAAATTATTATTGTTAATTTATTGATAATTAAATAATTACCCCCCCTCCGGATGCAAAATTTATTATAAATATGTTTGGAAATATTAATCTGATGTATTATTTTTGTATTCGATAATAGGATCGTCAAGTATTAATGAGGTTCTGGCTTGACGCAATTACTGAAAAGCAACACCAGAACCTTTTCCCCAATATAACATAACTACATGTAGCTTTAGCGACCTCGGCAAGTCGCTTAGGCATCTATATAGTCGCTTGGAACTCCCGTATTGCTTTTCGGGTGGGCCGTGTGGATATATAAGTCGTAACCATATTTAGAGGATAAAAACAATAAACAACAATAAAATTACTGGATTATGAGAATTTTTAATAAGCTCGCCGCATGCAGTCTGCTTGTGCTCGGCATGGTTGCCTGCAAAAGCGATGAACCTTCCGACGGGGGTGGCAACGGTATCATGACCGGCGATCCCTTCTATTCGACTGTCACCATCAGCAATCCCGCAAAGCGTTCGGGAGGAAACAACGAAGGCGAAGAGATCGGCAAGGATTACGAGAACAAGATTTCATCGATTCTCGTCATTCTCGCCACCAAAGAGACCGAGGGCGGCGTGGACAAGTACAAGTTTCTGACTTCAGCCCACAGCGAGACCGCCACCAGCACCACGGAGACTGCCACCACGATGTCGGTTGTGTTCGAAAATAAAGTGCCCCTTTTCGATTATGTGAAGGAGTATGGAAAGGCGGGAGCCAATGTTTACATGTTCGCAATTTGCAATCCCACTCAGGAAATCAGCAAAAAAATCAATGGAACGAAAGATGCCGCCACCGGCGACATAACCGGGGCGATGGCGAAAGGCACGGAATTCCTCGATGAGATCTGCGACATCACCGGTGCCGCTTCCATCTGGACCAACAGCAATTTCCTGATGACCAGCGTCGACATGTATGAGCGTGAGCTTCCTTCCGAGGCCGATCTGATGAAATACAACACGCCGGCAACTCCCTTCCCCCTTACCTACAACACAGCGGAGAACAAAGAGGAGTCGCTCAAGGTGCTTCGCGTGATGTCGCGTTTCGACTTCAAGGATACCTCCGAAAAGGGAGACCAGACTTTCCCTGTCTACAATAAGGTGGACATGGAGAAGCCGGCAGCCGACCGTCGTGTCGTTGCCCACGTGAGGCTTACCCGTATGGCTCTCTTCAATATGCGCAATGAGTTTTACTACTTTCCGCGCGTGAAGGATGCCAACTATGACAAGACCACCTATCTCCCCGGCCGGGCCGGAATGGAGTTCGGTTATGACGAGGTAAACAAAAAGTTCACACCCGTATTCGTGGTGTCGCCTGATGCACACAATTACTCCTATGTCAATCTCGACTACTATAGCTCTGATAATCTCGGCAGTCTCGATTGGACGAACGTCAGCGATATCCTTGGCCGCGATGAGGACGGTGACGGTGTGGACGGCAATTGGGACCACGCGGGCAACCCCGGTTTCCATATCTGGACATACGCTACGGAGAATACATTCGCGAAAGACGTGATTCCCGACAACAAGCAGGCGACCGGTATCGTTTTCGAGACCGAGATCATCGTGCCCGAGTTCGAACTTGACGCCAACGGCAATACCTCTGCGATTCCTTTCGCCAACAAGGAGACAAAGGATGGCAGGACCGAGTACAAGACAATGTATCTATACGACGACATTCTCTTCTCGAACGTAAACAGAATGTATGATTACGTGCAGACCCATCCGACTTCCAATCTCGCCGCGGCATTCAGCCAGGTGTTTACTGTAAACAAGGATGCCGCAACCGGCAACGTTACTTCCATCGAACCCGTAAGGACAGCCGAGGGCAAGATCGACATCCGGAGGATGCACAATGTACGCATCTCGGTCTTTGAGCCCCGCGACAAGGAGATCGGTGGCTACTATTGCTACTACTTCTACTACAACCAGCACGTAAACGACGGCAATATCGCCATCCAGAGCGATATGGAGTTTGCCACCGTGCGCAACAACATCTATAAGATCTCGGTGAACACGTTCTCCCGTCTCGGCGGCATCACGCCTCCCGATCCGGATGACTGGGATCTCTATTTCAAAGTCAATGTGGAGGTTTACAACTGGGTTGTGCGCTTCAATACAGGCATAGAGTTCTGATGCTGGAAATCAGAACCGTACGGACTTCAGGCCGGAAGAGGAATTTCCTCTTCCGGTTCCGACCGGCGTTTTCACGGACATGCGGGCTGATCCTCGCATGCCTGACCATAAACAATACACCAATACATCTGAAATGATTCTTAAGTTTAAATATATGGCTCTGGCGGCTTTCTCTGCGATGACAGTATCGCTGTCGTCGTGCGATGCGGTGTTCGACGATCTGGAGCCTTGCCGCACCGGTGCCGAGATGCGATTCATATTCGACCGCAATCTGGAGAATTCCAATTCATTCCACAGCAACGTGGACTGTCTTTCGGTCTATATTTATGACGCCGACGGCAGATATGTCACTTCATTGACGGAAACTTCCGGCCGTCTCGCCGATGAGAACTGGCGTCTCTCCGTGGAACTTCCCGAAGGGGATTACAAGGCGGTGGCATACGGCGGCATGACGTGCGACGAGTCCTCCTTTAGTCCGGTGGTCACTCCGGAACAGGACTCCGGTTTCGACGCGCTGCAGGTCCGTCTGAAACCGGAGCATCTCGGCAAGCGACTTCACGACCATTATCACGGCGTGGCCGATTTCACTGTCGACAACCACGGCGACAATGAGTTCGGCAAGGTGCCGGTCTCCATGATGCGGACCACCAACCACTTCCGTATCCTGATGCAGAATCTTTCCGGCGCGCCCCTCTCCGGTGAGGACTTCGACTTCTATATCACCGAAGACAATTCTTTGCTCGACAACGGCAATGTGCCCGTAGCCACCGGCACTCCCACGGTCTATACTCCCTAGATAAAGGGGGTGGTGGAAGAGCGGCCCGGTACGGTGCGGGGTCCCGAAGGCAATCCCTCGATCAAGATGGGATATGCGGAGCTCAGCACTTCTCGGGTATATATTCCGAACAAACCCGTGATCAGGATTGACGACCACAAGACCGGGCGGAATATCGCCACTCTGCCGCTGGCATATTATCTCGCAGCGTCTCAGAGCGACGCATCCTCATGGAGTGATCAGGAATATATCGACAGAGGACGTGACTGGGTCATGACATTCTTCCTTCAGGAAGACGGGTCATGGTTTCAGGGCTATATCATGGTCAACGGATGGTCCGTGCGTATCAACGAGATTGACATGTGATGCCATGCGGGAAATGACAGGGATATCGGATACTGAAGATTTTGGGCAATATTTATTTTTAAAGCAAGAATGATTGCAGGGACAATGGGAATAATTAAGAAACTGATGATCTCGGCTGTGGTGCCGCTTGTTGTGGCGCTGGCTTCCTGCACGCGACCGGAATCGGTCGTACAGGAATCAGCCGGGTCAGTCCTGTTCAATATCAGGATAGCGCTCTCTGGCAACGACTCCTTTGCACCTCCGTCGATGGCGGAGGTGGGTGGAGGAGCCGGCACACGGGCCGGCGAGGAACTCCCCGTCAACGACATGGAGAAACTCCATACCCTCCGCATAATCATACTCGACGGAGACGGCAAGGTCGAGGTCAACGAGATATGGGACCTGACTCAGGCTCCCGCCATCGGGGCCTCCGGCGAACCTTTCAAGGTGAAGGGCAATGACCGGAAGACCGTTATTTTCGTCGGCAACGAGGCTAATACGGTCGTCCGGACCCCGGGAGGCACGGAATGTACGGTATCGGAGTATTTCTCACGCTTGTACGTCGGTCTGGATGAAGCGGCCGTCACAGCCGATATTGATGAGATCCGGGGACTGATTCTGTCGAGGGAGAAGAACAGCTTCTTCGGCTCCAACACTAAAGTCCCCATACCGATAAACGCCATCTATGACAATATAGAGATCCCGAACACTTCGGAAGTGGTGAGCCGCGACTTCTGGCTTCACCGTGCGGTTGCAAAGTATACGTTCCGCATCAAATACGATTACTCGGATATGGAGGTTTCCGATCTTGAGAAGGTGCGGGGGCATGTGGAGAGCGTCACTATGAGCAATGTCGCCGACCGGCAGTATTATTTCCCGGTGGCGCAGTTCGGCAACAGTTTCAGTCAGTATCCGTTGCAGTCATATACTGCCCCCTCCACCGCGGAGAGCGTGACACAGACCGTCGGCATCGACAAATATGTGGCGCTGAAAAGCACCCTTACCATAACTCCATACTATGTGCCGGAGGGGCCGGTGCTCGAGGCTGCCGCCGATCCCTATTGGGTAAAGGCCAGGATCAACGGACGCGACTCCGACAGGAAAGACATATTGTACGGAAACGTGGAGAATCCGGCCGTCCCCTCGCCTATGCGTGACCTTCCGCGCAACCACCATGTCGTGGTGGACGGCACTTTCAACGATGCGCCCGATTCCGATTTCACAATCAATATCTCGGTATGCAAATGGAACGAACAGACCATCGACATACCGGCATACAATTGAAGTCGTTTGGGAAAAGCCTTTTTTGAATCATCTTACTGACAAGGAAAGCAAGACATGAATATCCGGAAAATCAACATTACAAAATATATATCGCTCGTCGCGGCGGCTGTAGTGATGCTGTCGCTCGGCTCATGTGTCGACGACATGCTTCAGGGTCCGCAGGATGTGCCGGAGGGTGAGCCGGCTCTGCTGACCCTCAACATCGCCATGGCCGGACGTGCCGAGGTGACGCGCACCGATGTGCCCGACTACCGCATCACATCCTACTGGATCGGTATTTTCGATGCCGTATCCGGGAAATTGAAGGCCTCGAAGATAGTCGACAAACTTATCGCCGACAATCCGGAAGGTGTCTGGGAAAAGGTGGAGGTCGAGACCACCTCGGGGCGTGTTAAAATACGTGGCGTGGCCAATCTTGAGAAGCGCTACGCGCTGGATGTCAGGAAAGGTGACGGCCATGTCATTCCTTTCCGCGAGGCCATCGAGAGCATAGAGTCGCTCGATGACTACGACAACTTCGCGGTGACGTTCACTTCCGATGGTGAAGTTTCTATCGAGGAGCCTCTGGAGTCCCTGGTGATGAGTGGAGTTTACTCGGAAGAATACAGTCCCGGAGACTCCCATCTCGGCAAGCGTCCCGAAGAGACGGTGCTTGCCATTCCTCCCGGCAGTTTCACATCGCCGGGCTGCATACATCTGCGCCGGCTTATCTCGCAGAACATATTCAATATCAGGTACGACAGGAACAATATCAAGTCAATGAAGATAACAGGCTGGTCTGTCCACAACGTGCCCAATTCCTGCTGGCTCACAGACCGCGGCGACGACTGGAAGAATCCTAACGCCGGGGAAGTGGTGACAATCAACGGCAAGAGCGTCGAAGACAAGGAGGACCGGATTATCTGGTCGCACGACGACGCCAACAATCTTGTGTCGTTCAATTTCTGGATGATCGAGAACCGGCATACCGGTCTCGAACCGGGAGATGACTACACCGACGATAATGTCTACTCTTACCGAGAGAAGGAGTTCAAGAATGCCGACGGCACAAACACCGGCAAATTCGTGAGCCTGGCGGAAACCGTAACAGACGACAGCTACCGCAACAACGCGACATACGTCACCTTCTCCGTGCAGATGGAGATGAATGTGGACGAGAACGGCAGCCCCCTGTCCGACAAAAATATCTCGGCGAGAACTGTTCTTGCCGACTATACAGTACATCTGGGCTACTGCGAGGGAGCCGGGCGCGAGAAGGCCATGGATTTCAGATGCCGCCGTAATTCGCGCTATACCTACAATGTGACTGTCAACAACGTGAACAGCATGATAGTGGAGGCAAACGGGGAGGAAATTGTCCCCTCGCTGAACGGATCCGTAACCGACATCACCGACACTTTCGAACTCCTCGATTCGCATTACAATGAGATGAACGTATATTTCACCAGAGAGGATCTGGAGAAGTTCCAGTATTATATGGTGGCGTTCGACCAGAACGGAGCGAGGAAGATCTTCAACTCAGAGACCGCTCCTCCGGCTTCGGCCGACTCTGATTTCAAGTTTTATTCCTGGGTGCAGATCCGCAAGACCACCGGGCAGGACGTGCTTGCCGAATACAGGCCGCTGTCGGGGACCGGATCCGACGGCGAAACCATGCTTCTCCATCAGCTCGACGACGGTGTGCTGGCGAATGGCGAGACCGGCAGCTGGTTCACTGTGTTCATCGACGAATATGTCTACGAACAGTATGACAGCAACGGCAATATCAGTGCGGCTGACAGATACAACTGGCACTGGTATGCCGACGCACCCGACCGGCAGGTATGGCTGAATGTTTCAGGAGGAGTTTCCTCCGACAAGGAGACGATGTATCACCATTCGAAGTATGCCTATTCACAGCGCTCCATCCAGACCTACTATGACATGACGGCTGATGTGCCGGCACTGGCCATGGAGCACGTAAACGAATCACGCGGACTCAACGTAAGGAACACATGGAATAATGCGACCGTAAGTGTGACCGACCCTCCGATTGGTTACAACCCTGAGAACGGAGGCCGGTATATCATGCTCCAGTATATCTTGGGTACGAGAGCCACGGCGACTTCGGCCGGAAACTGGAACAATAATATAAGATGGAACAGGTTTATAGATTTCAGGAAGCCGCAGAAAAACAATGCGGTCAATGCTCAGAATCTCGTTCTTGAGGCAAGGACCCATACATTGCCGGCTTACAATGATGTAAGCGGGTATAGCGGCAGCCAAACGTACGACCCTGACCGTTCGGGAAGTCCGTACTATGTCAATAGCATGTCGGCATGCCTTAACCGCAACCGCGATCTGGACGGTGACGGATATATAGATGCCAACGAAATAAGGTGGTTTATCCCGTCGACCTATCAGAACATGCGTCTCATTCTGGGGCGGCAGGCTCTCCGTGTGCCCATGATGGACTTCGACGAGATCACATATAAGATAAATGCCGACAACGGATACAATACCCGATTTATGCTGAGTTCTGCCGACGGCAAGGTTATATGGGTCATGGAGGGTATGGCAACGTCCAACTGGACTGAAAGCTGGCTCTATGGAACTCCCTGGTCGCTCCGTTGTGTGCGTTATCTCGGATCGGACCTCGGCACTCCGGTGGCCGGCACGCGTGTTCCGCCGGTGTATAGGCAGGATCCTGACAATCCCAATATTATCCGGATGGTGGCGCTGGATGACCGGGCGATACGCCAGCAGGCATACAGGGGCACACTCGGTATGCCTGCCCATATCCTCACCGACCAGAGGTACAACCGTTGCTACCATGCGTTTGAGATTTCGGACAATGTGATTGTGCTCGACAGTGATCTGGTGGAGACGGAAATGTATTTTTCGGATTATCTGAATAGAAACAACCCTTGCGGGAGTCTCAACAAGGATGGTGATGCAGGTTGGCGTGTCCCGAATCAGAAAGAGTTGACCATCATGTCGTTTATGAAGAAGAACGGAGTGCCGTTTTATCAAGCCGGTGTGTCCGGTGTTGACTATCTCATATCATGTTCGCTTGCATATTTTGACAGGGCAGGCAATCCGTATAACAGCAGTCGGAATACTTCTTCCGAGTCGTTCCGCCTGATGAAAATCCGTACGAGAGATGGTGGGGGCACTCAGGGTGGCGGCAATGGTAAGGTTCCGGACCGTACCTGGGCTGTCCGCTGCGTGAGGGACGTTGAATGACGACATGTCTGGAATGATGAAGGCATCAGTGAGAATATCGGCATGTGTCGCGGTTGCCATGGCGCTTGTCGCGTGCAACGGGAAAGGAGCGGGCGATGCTTCGGCAGTCCGCGCGGATTCCGTCAGGACAGCCGGAGAGCGGATCGTATCCAATCCGGTCGCATACTGGGACAAGGTGGATTTTCTGAGTCCTGCAATCCTGGCCGACACTGCATTCATAGAGCAGAGGTTCGCTGATTTCGCGGCGATGCTGGAGACGGCTGATCCGGAAATCCGCGACTATGCCGTGAAACGTCTTCTTGACCGCGCGGCCGCATCCGAATCCTCCTATTCCCGCATACTGGAGATTGCCGCGCATTATCTCTTCGACCCGGCGTCTCCGATGTACTCTGAGGAGGACTATGTGCCCTTTCTCGAGTATCGCCTGGCGCATCCCGGACTTGGCAGGGAGCCGGAGAATGTGGAGGCTCTGGAGTATAATCTCGGGATGGCGCGCAAGAACGCTCCCGGTTCGCAGGCTGCCGATTTCAGTTTCGAGACTCCTTCCGGCGAGACGCGTTCGCTTCGCCAGACAGACAGCAAAGCCGAAATTCTGCTGATATTCTACGGTCCTGACTGTGAACTGTGCGCCGCGGCCATGGAGCGGCTTGAACGCGACGGAAACATTGCGGGGGCTGTCGCCCGGGGAGAATTGCGGATAGTCATGATATATCCCGGCGATGACCGCCAGGCATGGTTGCGCCATGCCGCCGGACTCCCGGTCGGGTGGGAAGTCGGTATCGACGCCTCCCGCCGCATCGACGTCGAGGAACTATACTGGGTGCGCGCCACTCCATCGGCATACCTTCTCTCTCCTTCGCTGACAGTTCTTGGCAAAAATGTGGCAATCTGAACACAGATCAGGCTAACCGATTGATAGATACCAAGTATTAATTGCTGATTGGAACAGTCACAATGGCGGTTCCAAAACTTTTTTTGCGTATGCCAACATTTTTTAGTAAATTTGCTGACTATAGCTCCATTAAGGGAGATAATTACCAATGAGTAATCTGAAAAAACTTATTTTCGCGGGTATTGTCGCCCTCGCCTCCGCGTTCGGAGCGTCCTCGCAGGTCGTGGCCTTGAAAACCAATCTGATAGGCGACGCATTGCTGAGTCCGAATCTTGGCGTAGAGTTCGGCCTCTCCCCGAAATGGTCTCTCGAGATATCGGGACAGACCAATCTGTGGCCTATCGAGGGCCACACGTGGAAGCACTGGGCGGTGCAGCCTGAGCTTCGTTTCTGGTTCTGCCGCCGTTTTGCCGGACATTTCCTCGGCCTTCACGGTCTCGGAGGCATGTACAATTTAGGTAATATCAATTTTCCGGTCAACGCTCTCGGAAGCGATTTCCGCGATCTCAAGAATAACCGTTATCAGGGCTGGGCGGCCGGAGCGGGCATCGCCTACGGGTACGCATGGCCTGTCCACAAGCACTGGAACATCGAGGCCGAGATCGGCATAGGCTGGCTTTACACCCGTTATGACCGATACCCTTGCGCGGTATGCGGCAACAAGACGGCCGAAAATGTGCCCCACAATTATTACGGACCCACCAAGGCGGCCGTAAGTGTAGTCTACTTGTTCTAAAACACCAGGAAAATGAAGAAGCAAATATTCGCGGCGCTTGCCGCAGCGGCCATCGCTTTTCCCGGTGGCGCGGCGTCCCGGAGTGTGGGCGCTCTCAGCATAACGGACATTGATATCGCCCGTAACCGCAACAACATAACCCTCTCGATGAATGTGGACCAGCGCGGTTACCGGCTTTCTTCCAACACCCGCTGGGAGGTGACGCCGGTGATTGTCTCCGCCGACTCGTCGCACTCGGTCTCTCTCCGTCCCTTCGAGGTGGCGGGCAAGAACGCCTGGTACTATGAGCAGCGTCTGGGGCGTGCAGCCGAGGTCGCGTTGCTGCGCGCCGGCAAAAAGAAAGTCTATGGTTATTCCGACGCTGTTCCATACCAGGACTGGATGGAGCATTCGAGCGTATATTTCAACGTTGAGCGTGTCTCCTGCTGCGGCGACCGTCCCGTGGTCGGTCCGCAGACCGAGCCTGTGGCCATGCTCAACTTCACCCCGCCGATGTATCAGGCTGCCTTCTCCTACGTGGTGCCGGTGAGGGAGGAGGTGAAGCAGCGTACCCTCAGCGGCCGTGCATACGTGAACTTCCGCGTGAATAAGACCGAGATCGTGCCTGAATATATGAACAATACGGTGGAGTTGCGCAAGATCCTCAATTCCATCGATTCCGTCAGGCTTAACAAGGATGCCACAGTAGACACTATAATGCTCACCGGCTATGCCTCCCCCGAGGGACCCTACCGGAACAACGTCCGTCTCGCCGAAGGCCGTACCAGGGCCGTACGCGATTATGTGGAACGCCTCTATGATTTCCCGGCAAAGGTGTACTTCACAAGTTCCGTGCCCGAGGATTGGGACGGCCTGCGCGAGTATGTGGCCAAGAGCAATCTTGCCGATCGCGACGCCATTCTCGCCTTCATCGACGAGCGCACACCGATAGAAGACCGCAATGACCAGCTGCGCAGCCGTTTCCCCGAAAGCTACAGGTTCCTGCTCGAAAACGAGTACCCCTGGCTCCGTCACACCGATTACTATATTCATTATACCATCCGCCAGTACACCACTGTCGAGGAGATTCTGTCGGTGATGGAGAAGACTCCGAGCAATCTGAGCCTCAATGAATTCTTTACCGCTGCAAAGTCATTCCCCGAGGGAAGCAAGGAGTTCTGTGACATTCTGGAAAAGGCTGTCCTCTACTATCCGCATGACGAGCGGGCCAATCTGAACGCCGCCAACGCTGCAATGAGCAAGGGCGCCTACCACCGGGCCAGCCTCTATCTCGGCAATGCCGGCAACGGCGCCGAGGCCGAATATCTGAGAGGTGTTCTCGCCGCCCTTGAGAAGGATTACGGCAAGGCTCTTCAGCATCTTGGAAAGGCCGGAAAATCCGACAGGGTACAGGCGGCGCTCCTTCAGGTGGAGCAGCTCAGGAATGCCGAACCGGTGAAATATCTGCAATAAGCATTAATTCACTTTTTTGATGTAAGTGCGATGGTAAAGAAGACACGCGACAGATTCATCGAGGTGGCCCGTTCCCTTTTCGCGAGAAAGGGGGTGGAGAACACCACCATGAATGATATCGCCGCCGCCTCCGACAAGGGACGGCGTACCATCTATACTTACTTCAAGAGCAAAAGGGAGATTTTCAACGCGGTGATAGAGACCGAGACCGACGACCTATTGCGCAATCTGCGCATTATCGTGGCCAAGCCGATTTCGCCCGAGAAGAAACTCTGCGAATATGTGGGAACGCGTCTCGACACCATGCGCGAGATAGTGAGCCGCAACGGTTCGTTGCGTGCCGGTTTCTTCCGTGATGTCCGGAAAGTGGACCGCGCCCGTAACCTTATCTCTAAAAAGGAGATAGTATTCCTGATGAGGATTCTTACGGAGGGAGTGGAGAGCGGTGATTTCGACATCCCCGACGTGAAGGAGTGGGCCATACTCATCACCAATTCCATCAACGGCATGGATGTGCCTTACATACGTGATTCCCTGACCGAGTACGGTGTGGACAAGGAAAAGATCAAAATCATGCTCGCCGACCTGATTCTGAACGGAATCAAAGTGCGGTGAGTCTCTAAATAACAGTAACAGAATATGAAATTACTTGAAGGAAAAGTGGCTGTCGTCACAGGCGCGGCCCGTGGAATAGGAAAGGAGATTGCACTGAAATATGCGTCGGAAGGCGCCGATATCGCGTTTACCGACCTTGTGATCGACGAGAACGGCAAGAAGACCGAGGAGGAGATCGCCGCCCTCGGCGTGCGTTGCAAGGGCTATCCCTCAGATGCTTCCGATTTTGCCGCCACCGAAGCTGTGGTGGAGGAGATAAAGAAGGATTTCGGCCGTATCGATGTTCTGGTCAACAACGCCGGTATCACGATGGACGGTCTCATGCTCCGCATGACCGAGAAGCAGTGGGACAAGGTCATTTCCGTCAACCTCAAGTCAGCGTTCAACTATATCCATGCCGTTCTCCCCATAATGATGCGTCAGAAATCAGGCTCGATCATCAATATGGCGTCGGTGGTTGGCGTGCATGGCAACGCCGGCCAGGCTAACTATGCGGCCTCCAAGGCCGGTCTGATCGCGCTTGCCAAGAGTATTGCCCAGGAGGTAGGCTCCCGGGGCATCCGCGCAAACGCCATCGCTCCCGGATTTATCGAGACTGCGATGACCGAGGCGCTTCCCGCGGAAGTCCGTGAGGAATGGGCCAGCAAGATTCCGCTTCGCCGCGGCGGCAAGGTGGAGGACATTGCCAACGTCGCGACCTTCCTTGCTTCCGACATGGCGGGTTATGTCACCGGCCAGGTGATTCAGGTCGACGGCGGCATGAACATGTGATGGTCTGTGTCCCATGAGGAAATACGCAGTTATAGTGGCGGGTGGCGAAGGCCGCCGCGCCGGAGGAGATTTGCCCAAGCAGTTCAGGAAACTGCTGGGCATTCCTTTGTTATGGTGGTCGGTCAGGGCTTTCCACACAGAGGATCCTTCCACGGAGATTGCCATTGTGATTCATCCCGGTTTCTTTGATGACTGGGACCTGCTCTATGCGGATCTCCCGGAGGAGGACAGGCGCATACCTGTGAGAATCGTATGCGGGGGTGCCACCAGGTTTCACTCCGTCACCAACGGCGTGACGGGGATTCCCGCATCGGAGGATGCGATGGTGGCGGTGCATGATGCGGCGCGTCCTGTGGTCTCTCCCGAGCTGATTGCGCGCGGATGGGAAACTTGCCGCCGCCATGCGGCCGCGGTGCCGGCGGTGCCGCTGACCGATTCGCTGCGCCGTCTTGAGGGAGAGGGGAGCGTGGCGGTGCCGCGCCAGGAGTTCGTGGCGGTGCAGACGCCTCAGGTGTTCCGGGCCGATATCCTCAAGGATGCCTGCGCGCAGACCGAGCGCGATGATGCCCTTTTCTCTGACGATGCCTCGGCCGTAGAGGCAACAGGGCGACGCGTGGCCCTTTTCGAGGGAGACCCTGAGAACATCAAGGTGACGCGTCCGTTCGATTTCGATATTGCCGCACTGCTTCTCAAGAAAACTCACTGAATTGTTCTTCGACACCGACATAAAGTTCCTGAAAGGCGTGGGAGAGCGTCGGGCCAAGACGCTGACCGACGAGTTGGGGTTGCGGACTTTCCGCGACCTCGCTTTCATGTTCCCTTATAAGTATGTGGACAGAAGTCGGTTTTATGTAATATCGGAACTGTCCGGCGAGATGCCGATGGTCCAGATCCGCGGCAGTTTCATCAGCTTCACCGAGGAAGGAGAGGGTGCGCGGAAAAGACTTGTGGGTGTTTTCACAGACGGGCGCAAGATGATGCAGACTGTCTGGTTTTCGAAAATCTCCGCCATCAGGGGACTTTACCGTCCCGGCGTGGAGTATGTGATTTTCGGCAAACCGTCACTTTTCAGGAATGTCTGGTCGATGGCCCATCCTGAGGTGTCGAAGTTCAATCCGGAAAATCCCCCTTCGGGATTTCGTGGAATCTACTCCCTGTCGGAAACCAGCCGCAAGAACGGCTTTACGGTCAGGAATATAAGTGCGCTGGTAGAGAATCTGCTGAAGCATCCGGGTTTTCAGACAGTTCCCGATACGCTCCCTGCCGAAGTGGTGTCGGCCTATCGTCTGATGCCGATGAAGGAGGCAATCGTCAATCTTCATTTTCCGGAGACTCCCGAAGCTCTTCAGAAAGCTCGGGAGAGGATGAAATTCGAGGAACTTTTTTATCTGCAGATGCATATTCTCCGGTTTTCACGCGAGAGGGGGCGCCGTATCCGGGGCGAGGTGTTCGCGCGGATAGGGGAGATGTTCAACGGGTTCTATAATGAAGTTCTTCCTTTTCCGCTCACCGGTGCGCAGAAGCGGGTGTTGCGTGAGATCCGTGAGGACATGCGGACCGGACGGCAGATGAACCGCCTTCTCCAGGGCGATGTAGGGTCGGGGAAGACTCTTGTGGCTTTCATGACGATGCTTATGGGAGCCGACAACGGCTGCCAGTCTGCGATGATGGCACCGACGGAGATTCTCGCCACGCAGCATTACGAGACAATCCGCGAGTGGGCCGCCCCCCTCGGGCTGAGGGTCGAGCTGCTCACGGGAAGCACCCGTGTGCGACAGCGCCGAGTCATCCACGAGGGCCTCGAGAACGGTGATATACAGATCATTGTAGGTACGCATGCGCTGATAGAGGATACGGTGAAGTTCAGGCGGCTCGGCGTGGCCGTCATTGACGAGCAGCACCGTTTCGGCGTCGCGCAGCGCGCCCGGATGTGGCAGAAGAGTGCGGTTGCACCTCATGTACTCGTGATGACAGCCACTCCGATCCCGCGCACACTTGCCATGACCGTCTACGGTGACCTCGATGTCTCCGTGATAGATGAACTGCCTCCCGGCCGTAAACCGGTGACGACCCTGCTCCGCTTCGACGAGAACCGTGGGGAGGTGAACCGTCTTCTCGGCCGGGAACTTGCCGCCGGACGGCAGGCGTATATCGTGTATCCGCTCATCACCGACAATCCCAAACTGGAACTCAAGAGCGTGGAGAACGGATTTGAACGGATATCGGGAATTTTTCCGCAGTACAGGGTGTGTATGGTCCATGGCCGGATGAAGCCGGACGTGAAGGAGGAACAGATGCGCCGATTTATCTCCGGCGAGGCCCGTATCATGGTGGCAACCACCGTGATAGAGGTCGGTGTGAATGTCCCGAACGCCTCGGTGATGGTGATAGAGAATGCCGAGAGGTTCGGCCTTTCGCAGCTCCATCAGTTGCGTGGCCGTGTGGGACGCGGCTCCGACAAGAGTTATTGTGTGCTCGTCACCAGGGAGAAGACCGGCGGCGACACCCGCAAGCGGCTCGGTATCATGACAGAGACGAGCGACGGCTTTGTCATCTCGGAGGCCGACATGCGTATGCGCGGTCCGGGCGATATGGAGGGTACCCAGCAGAGCGGTCTCGCCTTCAGTCTCCAGGTGGCGAATCTGACCACCGACGGGCAGATACTCGCGCTTGCCCGCGAGGCGGCGGGAAGAATTCTTGACGCGCATCCCGAGCTGCTCGAACGGGAACCGCGTAAGCAGGATGGTCCGGCATCCGGACAGTCCCCAATAGTGCCCATAGCGGTGCAAAATCAGAAAATACTTGCGCTTTCAGCCTCCGGGACCGATACATTGTGCGCCGAATTACGTTATAGATTTGCGAAGAGTGTCGACTGGTCCCGGATTTCGTAAGGTCGATCGCCTCCGATGTAAAGTTATGTTTTTATGAGAGAGAAGGAATTTTTACCCCTGGTGCGTGAGAAACTGGGGATCGAGGAGCTGAATCCCATGCAGCTGAAGATGATGCAGGCTCACAGCGAGAGCCGAGACATCATCCTGCTGTCGCCTACGGGCAGCGGCAAGACACTTGCTTTCATACTGCCGATGCTCAAGATGCTCCGTCCCTCCACCGGGCGCGTCCAGGCGGTGGTGGTCGCCCCGAGCCGCGAACTGGTGATTCAGATCGCGGGAATCGTCGGCAAAATCGCCGCGGGTCTCAAGACGACACCGTTATATGGAGGCCACAAGGTGGAGGACGAGGTGAATTCGCTGGCGGCCGGCACCGATATCATCGTGGCTACCCCCGGGCGGCTGCTCGATCACATCAACCGGCGCAATATCGATGTGCTCCCTACGCGTATGCTTGTGCTTGATGAGTTTGACAAGAGTCTCGAACTCGGTTTCGAGACAGAGATGAAGAAGATAGTGGCGAGACTGAAGAATGTGAGCCGCGTGATTCTGACATCGGCTACCCGCGCCGACATTCTTCCCGATTTCCTGAAGCTCGACAACCCGCTGACTCTCGATTTCCTTGAAGACAACGAAAAGTTGCGCAACCGGATAAGGGTACACCGTGTGGACTCTGACGCAAATGATAAACTCGACTCTCTTCTGACTCTTTTGCAGAATCTTTCCGCAGAGGGACATCCGGACAGAAGCATTATTTTCGTGAATCATCGTGAGAGCGCGGAGCGCGTGGCGAATTTCTTGAAGAGGAAAGGTTTGCCGGCGGTGCTCTATCATGGCGCCCTCGACCAGCGGGAGCGCGAGCAGGCTGTGGCGCGTTTCAACAATGGCAGTCGGCCGGTGCTCGTGGCCACCGATCTTGCCGCCCGCGGTCTCGATATCAAAAACGTCAGAAACATCATCCATTACCACCAGCCGCTCACTCCCGAAACCTGGACACACCGTAACGGCCGCACCGCCCGCGTTGACGCCGACGGCGACATATTCGTGCTTGTCGGACCTCACGAGGATATCAAGGACTATGTCGCTTTTGACGATTCCAGATATCTTGATCAGGAGAAAGTCCCCGGGTTGGCCGCTCCTTCGGAAACCATCTTTTTCTCTGCCGGACGGCGCGAGAAACTGTCAAAAGGAGATATCCTCGGTTTCCTGGTGAAAGAGGGAGGAATCGAACCGCAGCAGATAGGGGTGATTGATGTGTTCGACCACTATGCGCTCGCCGCCGTGGATCGGCAGCAAGCGCCGATGCTGATGGAGCGGGTCAAGGGGAAGAAAATCAAAGGAGAGAAGCGGATGATTTCTCTTCTGGACTGAACAGTGAAAATCATTTCATAAAATTTATAAATATCTATATATTATAAAATATACAGAAGAATTAAGTTGTAATTACATTTTTGAATGAAAAAATATCCCTGTTGTAGGTATTTTGTGGAGAATTTTAGTAACTTTGCGTCCATATCGGTATTATTTTGTACTATCCGGAAACGGAGTTGATAAGGCCGGACGAAAGTTAGACCGGGAACGCCGTACTGAAGTGCGGCAGAGATAATGAAAATATAATAAACTCAAATTATAGCGAAAAAATGAGTAAAACAAAGAAATTCCTGACATGCGATGGCAATCAGGCTGCCGCGCATATAAGCTACATGTTTAGCGAGGTGGCGGCGATCTATCCCATCACTCCCTCGTCGACGATGGCGGAGTATGTCGATGACTGGTCGGCTGCCGGTAGAAAGAATATCTTCGGCGAGACAGTCCATGTCCAGGAGATGCAGAGTGAGGCCGGTGCCGCAGGTGCTGTCCACGGCTCTCTTCAGGCCGGTGCTCTCACCACGACATATACAGCGTCGCAGGGTCTCCTGCTGATGATTCCTAATATGTACAAGATTGCCGGCGAACTCCTTCCCTGTGTGTTCCATGTGTCGGCGCGTACACTCGCTTCCCATGCTCTCAGTATTTTCGGGGACCATCAGGATGTGATGAGCGCCCGACAGACCGGTTTCGCCATGTTCTGCGAAGGCAGCGTGCAGGAGGTGATGGATCTTGCTGCCGTAGCTCATCTTTCGGCAATCAAGGGCCGCGTTCCCTTCATCAATTTCTTCGACGGTTTCCGCACCTCGCATGAAATCCAGAAAATAGAGGCTCTTTCGGAGGAAGACCTCGCACCCCTCCTGGACCGCAAAGCGCTGGAGGAATTCCGCGCCGGAGCCCTCAGTCCCGACGCCCCCGTGGCCCGCGGTATGGCCGAGAACCCCGACGTGTTCTTCCAGCACCGCGAGGCAAGCAACAGATATTATGAGGCTATTCCTGAAATAGTGGAGGAATATGTAAAGGAGATGAACCGCCTCACGGGCCGCAATTACGGCCTATTCGATTATTACGGCGATCCGGAGGCCGACCGCGTGATCATCGCGATGGGTTCGGTGACTGAGACCATAAAGGAGACCATCGACTATCTCCGCGCCGGCGGCGAGAAGGTGGGTCTTGTGGCGGTGCATCTCTACCGCCCCTTCTCTGCACGTCATTTCCTCGCCGCAGTGCCGGCGAGTGTCCGCAGGATTGCCGTGCTCGACCGCACCAAGGAACCCGGAGCCAACGGTGAGCCCCTCTACCTCGATGTGCGCGACTGTTTCTACGGCAGGGAGAACGCCCCGATGATAATCGGCGGACGTTACGGCCTCAGTTCCAAGGACACCACTCCGGCGCAGATTCTCGAAGTGTACCGCAATCTCGCCGCCGAAACACCCAAAAACGGATTCACCATCGGTATCGAGGATGACGTTACCAACCTTTCTCTGCCGGTTGTGCCCGAAATAAACATCGGCGGCAAAGGTATGTTCCAGGCCAAGTTCTACGGACTCGGAGCCGACGGAACAGTGGGTGCCAACAAGAACTCCGTGAAAATCATCGGCGACAACACCGACAAGTACTGTCAGGCTTATTTCGCATACGACTCGAAGAAGTCGGGAGGTTTCACATGCTCGCATCTCCGCTTCGGTGATGAGCCAATCCGGTCGACATATCTTGTGAATACTCCCAATTTCGTGGCATGTCACGTGCAGGCTTATCTTCACATGTACGATGTGACACGCGGACTCCAGCCCAACGGCACTTTCCTGCTCAACACCATCTGGGAGGGCGACGAACTCGCCGCCAACCTTCCCAACAGGGTGAAACGCTATTTCGCGGAGAACAATATCACGGTATATTACATAAACGCGACCCGTATTGCCCAGGAGATCGGTCTCGGCAACCGTACCAACACCATTCTCCAGAGCGCATTCTTCCGCATCACGGAGGTGATTCCCGTGGATCTCGCAATCGAGCAGATGAAGAAGTTCATCGTGAAGAGCTATGGGAAGAAAGGTGAGAATGTCGTGAACATGAACAATCAGGCAGTTGACCGCGGCGGCGAGTACCGTCGTCTTGAGGTCAGGCCTGAGTGGGCGTCGCTTGCCGATGACGCTCCGACCCTTGCTCCGGCTCCCGAGTTTATCGAGACAGTTGTGCGTCCGATCAACGCTCAGGATGGAGACCTGCTCCCCGTCAGCAAGTTCGTAGACTGTCCGGACGGCACCTGGCCGCTCGGTACCGCCGCTTACGAGAAGCGCGGCGTTGCCACGTTCGTGCCCGAATGGAATCCAGAGAACTGTATTCAGTGTAACCGCTGTTCCTACGTCTGTCCCCATGCTTCGATCCGTCCTTTCGTGCTGACCCCCGAGGAGGCTGCCAAGGCACCATTCGGCGAGGAGCACTCGATCCCGGCGATTGGCAAGGAATTCGTTTCAGGCAGCCGCTTCGTTCAGCAGGTCGATGTGCTCGACTGTCTCGGCTGCGGCAACTGCGTGGATGTCTGCCCGGGCAAGAAAGGCAACAAGGCTCTCGCGATGCGCGCGCTCCATACGCAGGAAGCCCAGGACAGGAACTGGGAATGGCTCGTCAGGAATGTCACCAACAAGGCCGACAAGGTTAATGTCGCCCTCAATGTGAAGAACTCCCAGTTCGCACAGCCTCTCTTCGAGTTCTCCGGTGCCTGCTCCGGATGTGGCGAGACTCCCTACATCAAGCTTATCACCCAGCTCTTCGGCGACCGCGAGATCGTGGCCAACGCCACCGGATGCTCCTCGATTTATTCCGGATCGGTGCCCAGCACTCCCTATACGGTCAATGAGAAGGGTCACGGTCCTGCATGGGCAAACTCCCTGTTCGAGGACTTCTGTGAGTACGGACTCGGTATGTACATAGGTTACGAGAAGCTGCGCGACCGTGTCAAGGAAGCCGCCGCCGGCCTTTACACTTCAGGACAGGCTCCGGCTGCGACGCGCGAAGCCGCTAAGCGCTGGCTCGACGGATGCGATGACGGTCCCGTCTCCCGCGTGACAGGCGAGGCTCTTGTGGAGGCCTGCCGTGAGGGTGCGGAGAAGGATTGTCCCGACTGCCGCACCATCGTGGAACTCTCGCACTACCTCACCAGACGCAGCCAGTGGATCATCGGTGGCGACGGCGCAAGCTACGACATAGGCTTCGGCGGTCTCGACCACGTCATCGCCTCAGGCAAGAATGTCAATATACTCGTGCTCGACACCGAGGTTTACTCCAATACAGGCGGCCAGAGTTCCAAGTCGACCCCGATCGGAGCCATCGCAAAGTTCGCCGCCGCCGGCAAGCGAATCCGCAAGAAGGATCTCGGACTCATCGCCACCACCTACGGTTATGTGTATGTGGCCCAGATCGCGATGGGTGCTGATCAGGCGCAGACCCTTGCTGCTATACGCGAGGCGGAGGCTTACGACGGCCCATCGCTTGTGATCGCCTATTCGCCCTGTATCAATCATGGCATCAAGAAGGGTATGGGGCACAGTCAGGCTGAGGAGAAAGAGGCCGTGGAATGCGGGTACTGGCACCTCTGGCGCTACAACCCCGAACTCGAGAGCCAGGGCAAGAACCCCTTCTCGCTCGACAGCAAGGAACCCGATTGGGACAAGTTCTATGATTTCCTCAAGGGAGAGGTGCGTTTCGCTTCGCTCTACAAGATGTATCCCAAGGATGCAGAGGAACTCTTCAAGGCAGCCCGGGACAACGCCCGCTGGCGCTATAACAACTACAAGCGCCTCGCAGCTCAGAACTGGGGCGTGGATCCCGAACTGACCCCCGAGGAAATCGAGCTCCGTAAGCATACCTGAAATAACAAACACTGAATAAAAAACAGAGCCTCCCGCAGAAGGAGGCTCTGTTTTTTTAGCGTACGTGCCGGAGATGCTTTTACAGCCTGGGTGTCAGTCTTTCAGATAGTACTCGATTGTCGAGACTACACGTACCCGCTTGATGGAGGGTGTGTACTGGTCGCGGTCTTCGATGGAGAACTGTCCCTGCGACGCTGATTTGATCTTGCCCAGACGGCTTTCGGAGTCCTCGGCAAATTTCTGTGCCGCCTTGCGGGCATTCCTGGTCGCGTCGGCAACCATATCCGGTTTGATCTGGTTAAGTTCGGTGAATTCATATAAAGTCTGATAGTTGTAGTCGCCGGCCACAATTGCGATTCCCTGCTGCATCAGCTCCGTTTGTTTGTTCATCAGCTCCTGGATCTTTGCTACCTGCGACGATGTCACCACCACCACCGTGGTGACATTGTATCGGTAGGGCGGGGGAGTGCCGCCGTAGCTGTCGGCCTGCATGTCCTGCACCTTAGGAGCGTTAACCTGAAATTCCTTGTCTGTTATACCGTTCTTCTTCAAGAAATTGACAATTGCATCGTCAGTGGCCGACACCTGGCTGTAGATCTGCGTCAGGTCGTTGCCGACTATCTTGCTGACTATAGGCCAGGTCACCTTGTTGGCGTTGACCTCTCTCTCGCTGAGGCCGCGGACTGCGACCACGCGCGAATTGGAGGATACCATACCAAAGCCGTTACGGATGCAGATACCCAGCATCAATAGGCCGATGGCTATGAACACCGCCGGCATCCATGCGCTCACGGTCTTGAGAGGAGACAGTGTCCCTTCCCGATTGTTCTCGTCGTTCTTCATATTTCAATTATTTTGATGTGATTTTTAACCTTATAACGCTCCCGAATGTACATTTATCAAAAAAAATTCGTAAATTTGCGGTTCAAACGCGAAATAATTATGCTTGACAAGATAATGGCTCTCCGCGAGGAGATAAATGCCGCCATCGCGTCCGACATGGAGGCGGTAGAGCAGCTGCGCATCAAATATCTGAGTAAGAAAGGTCTCGTGTCTTCGCTGATGGCCGACTTCCGTTCCGTACCTGCCGATCAGAAACGGGAGGTAGGGCAGAAAATCAACGAGTTGAAGACTTTCGCAACTGAAAAGATTAATTCTCTGAGGGATGCGTTCCTTCTCAAGGAGGATGACTCATGCGATGATCTCGACCTTACGCGTACCGCGTCACCTGAGCAACTTGGCACCCGCCACCCTCTGTCGGTGGTGCGCAACGAGATTCTGCGCATTTTCGCAGGCATGGGCTTTACTATTGCCGAAGGTCCCGAGATAGAGGATGACTGGCACGTGTTTGAAAGTCTTAATTTCCCTCCCGACCATCCCGCTCGCGACATGCAGGACACTTTCTTCATCTCGCGTGATCCTTTCGAAGTGCTTCTCCGCACACACACTTCTTCGGTGCAGACCCGGATGATGGAGCACACGCAGCCCCCCATCCGAATCGTATGTCCGGGACGCGTCTACCGCAACGAGGCCATCTCCGCGCGCGCGCACTGCTTCTTCCATCAGGTGGAGGGGTTGTATATCGACCGCAATGTGTCGTTTGTCGATCTCAAGCAGGTTCTTCTCGGATTTGCAACCCGTATGTTCGGCCCGGATACCAAGATCCGTCTCCGTCCCTCATATTTCCCATTCACCGAACCCTCTGCCGAGATGGACATATCATGCGACATCTGCGGTGGCAAAGGCTGCGCGCTCTGCAAGGGAACCGGATGGGTTGAGATTCTCGGATGCGGTATGGTGGACCCCAACGTGCTGAAAGCATGTGGTATCGACCCCGAGATCTACACCGGTTACGCCTTCGGTATGGGAGTTGAGCGGATCGCCAACCTGAAATACAAGGTAAAAGACCTGCGCCTCTTCAGCGAAAACGACATCCGCTTCCTCCGCGAATTCGAATCCACCCGCTAAGCCAGCCTCCTTTTTCCAGTCAGGGAGGCTCCTCCTTTTCCGGGCAGGAGGCTATCCTGCTCATTTTATCTGGCAATCTTCTCCTCCCGGTTTTTAGGGCATTCTTTGTTTTGGTAAAGGGTGCTTGGCTTTTAGAGCTTGTTTAAAAACAAATGTGAATGAGAAATGAGCATCAGTCGGATGCTCAGGCATTTATCCTTTGTGGATTGTTTAAATAGATGAAAAAACAAAAACAAACACAAAGAATTATGTATCTGACCGATTTGACCGATGCTCAAAAGAAGTATATAAAAGGAACAATTCTCATGGACAATTGGCGAAGCAAATATGATTTTTTCCTCATACTTGACGCTATAATCTACATAGATGTCAGCGGCTGCCAATGGCGCATGCTTCCCGAAGAATACCCGAAGTGGCAGACAGTATACTACTACTTCAGACGCTGGGGCGCAATGGATGTATTTTCTGAACTTGAGGACAGTCTTGTGGCGAAAGTCAGGCTCAGAAGAGGAGAGTATCTAGACCCCACCATAGGTGCCATTGACAGCGAGAGTTCCCGCTCCGCTCTGCCTCGCTCCCAAAAGGGAATTGACGGCAACAAGAAAGTCAAAGGCGTGAAACGCAATATAATAACGGATAAAGACGGCGACATCCTGGAGGCATCCACCACGCCTGCCAATATCCATGATTCCAAATCCGCATACGCTCTGGTGGCATTGCTTATCGTTGCCTTTCCATGGATTAGACGTATATATGCCGACAGAGGCTTTCGCGGAAATTTCATCGAACAGGCAAAACATGATTTTGGAATTGATGTCGAAATAACTCATTCAAATTATTCGGGTCAGTTTGTCCCGGCCAAGAAAAGATGGGTTGTGGAGAGAACATTCGCATGGCTTGAAAACTTCAGAAGGCTATGCAGGAATTACGAGGAAACGACACAATCTGCCAATGAAATGCTCATGGTTGCAGCTGTCGTGATCACTCTCCGTAAACTCACTTCCGTTAACAATCGTTTTTAAACAACCTCTTATTTCTTTTGCTTTTCTAAATATTATGACTATCAAGCAGAGATATGAAGGGATCCTGAAGATTTTTCAGGAGACCATGCCTGAAGCCGGGACGGAACTGCACTATGACAGCCCGTTCCATCTGCTTTTGGCAGTGATTCTCTCGGCACAGTGCACCGACAAGCGTATCAACATGGTGACGCCCGCGCTCTTCGAGCGCTTCCCCGACCCGGCATCGCTTGCAGCTGCCGGCGAAGAGGAGGTGTATGAATACATCAAAAGCGTGACCTTCCCCAACAACAAGACGCGGGCCATCATCAAGGCCGCGCGGATGATCGAGGAAGACTTCGGCGGCGAGCTCCCTTCCGACATCGACAATCTGATCAAGCTCCCCGGGGTAGGCCGCAAGACCGCCAACGTGATGCTTGCGGTAGTCTGGAACAAAGCGGCCATGGCTGTCGACACCCACGTGTTCAGGGTAAGCAACCGTCTTGGCCTGACCGATAACTCAAAGACTCCGCTCGAGACGGAGCGCACGCTGCTGCGGCACATCCCCGAGGAGCTGGTATCGACAGCCCACCACTGGCTGATTCTCCACGGCCGCTACATCTGCAAAGCCCGCCGCCCTGACTGCCCCGCCTGCCCCCTGACCCCTTACTGCAAAACATACAGTGGGCCCCGCGAGCCTTCCCGCGAGCCGGGCTCGCGGCACTGAACCGCCATCCGGCGGCCCCGCTCCCTCCTCGCTCATCGCCCGCCCCCTCGCTCATCGCCCGCCCCCTCGCTCAGCGCCCGGCGCCCATGCTGCCTTCTCCTCCCAGCATCATGCTGCCTTCTCCTCCCAGCATCAAGCTGCCTTCTCCTCCCAGCATCAAGCTGCCTTCTCCTCCCAGCATCAAGCTGCCT
>ERZ777011.1470-NODE-1470-length-24419-cov-4.185438_pt1 | contig 24419 bp, 18 predicted proteins | sample MGYA00374964_ERZ777011 | MGnify/ENA primary metagenome ERZ777011 (study PRJEB29310, sample SAMD00008975) | mouse gut metagenome | study: EMG produced TPA metagenomics assembly of the Metagenome analysis of fecal microbiota from mouse which was promoted... | reverse complement strand
TCGTTGCGATTTCTTGAAATAAACACAATGATTCCGGCGAAATCCCGCCTCGCTGTGGCAAAAAATCTCGCGCGAATCGCTCTTGCCGGTTGAATCAGTCCTTCCCTAAATTTTGTTGGCCTGTGGTTAGCTATCGCTAATTCAGGGACGGATATCATCCGCCCGCAACCGGGCCATCTGCGGTGCGTATCCTGCGGGCGCATGATATGCGCCCCTACACGCCGTAAATCCAAACATTTTGAAAGGAGAGACGAAGCATGGACATCAAAATTGCCCTGGCGGGCAATCCCAACTGCGGCAAGACCACCCTGTTCAACGCCCTCACCGGCTCCAGCCAGTATGTGGGCAACTGGCCCGGCGTCACCGTAGAGAAGAAGGAGGGCCGGTTGAAGGGTCACAAGGACGTGGTGATCCAGGACCTGCCCGGTATCTACTCCCTGTCCCCCTACACCCTGGAGGAAGTGGTGGCCCGGTCCTATCTGGTAAACGAGAAGCCGGACGCCATCCTCAACATTGTGGACGGCACCAACATCGAGCGAAATCTGTACCTCACCACCCAGCTCATCGAGCTGGGCATGCCCGTGGTAGTGGCGGTGAACATGATCGACCTGGTGCGGAAGAACGGCGACACCATCAACCTCAATAAGCTGGGCGAGGCCCTGGGCTGTGAGGTAGTGGAGATGAGCGCCCTCAAGGGCGAGGGCGGCATGGCGGCGGCGGAAAAGGCCGTGGCTCTGGCCCAAAGGAAACAGGCCGGGGAACTGCCCCATGTGTTCACCGGCAGCGTGGAACACGCCCTGGCCCACATCGAGGAATCCATCCAGGGCAAGGTGTCGGACGGCTATCTTCGCTGGTACGCCATCAAGATTTTTGAGCGGGATGAGAAGGTTCTGGAGGAGCTGAACCTCTCCGCCGATCTGAAAGCACATCTGGAACAGCACATTGCCGACTGCGAAAAGGAGCTGGATGATGACGCCGAGTCCATCATCACCAACCAGCGGTACGCCTACATCAACTCCGTAGTCGCCAAGGCCGTGAAGAAGAAAGCTGCCAAGGGCAGCCTGTCCGTTTCCGACCAGATCGACCGGATCGTCACCAACCGGATCGCCGCCCTGCCCATCTTTGTGGCGGTGATGTTCCTGGTGTACGCCCTGTCCATGGGCGGCTTCGCCATTGAGACGGAGCGGTTCACCATCCCCATCTCCATCGGCACCGCCGCCACCGGCTGGGCCAACGACGGCCTGTTTGGCGACGGCTGGTTCCTGCCCTTCACCGGCTCCGACGCGGAGGGCTATGACGAGGCCGCTGGCGCCTTCGAGGAGGCCGAGGCCGTCATCGCCGCCTACGAGAAGGGTGAGAGCACAGCCTACCTGTACGACGACGAGGCGGAGGAGGTTATCGCGCTGGAGGCCACGGAGGCCGCTTACAACGAGGCGCTGGCCGTGGAGGAGCCCGACCCCGCCGCATACGGCGCTTGGGTGCCCGGCCTGCCGGTGCTCATGGAGGGCGGGCTGGACGCGCTCCAGTGCGACGGGCTGCTGAAATCCCTGATCCTGGACGGCATCGTGGGCGGCGTGGGCGCGGTGCTGGGCTTTGTGCCCCAGATGCTGGTGCTGTTCCTGCTGCTGGCCATTCTGGAGGACGTGGGCTACATGGCCCGAATCGCCTTCATCATGGACCGGATCTTCCGCCGCTTCGGCCTGTCCGGCAAGAGCTTCATCCCCATGCTGGTGGCCACGGGCTGCGGCGTGCCCGGCATCATGGCCTCCCGGACTATTGAGCAGGACCGGGACCGGAAAATGACCATCATGACCACCGGCTTCATCCCCTGCGGGGCCAAAATGCCCATCATCGGTCTGTTCGCCGGGGCGCTGTTCGGAGGCTCCGCCCTGGTGGCCGCCTCCGCCTACTTCATCGGCATCGCCGCCGTGGTGGCGTCCGGCATCATGCTGAAGAAGTTCAAGGCCTTCGCCGGGGAGCCCGCTCCCTTCGTCATGGAGCTGCCCGCCTACCACGCCCCCTCTGTTGGCAACGTCCTGCGCTCCACGTGGGAGCGGGGCTGGTCCTTCATCAAGCGGGCGGGCACCGTCATCCTCCTGTCCACCATCGTCCTCTGGTTCCTCCAGGGCTTCGGCTTTACGCCGGAGGGCTTCGGCATGGTGGAGGACAGCGCCGACTCCATCCTGGCGGCGGTGGGCGGCGTAATCGCGGTGCTCTTTGTCCCCCTGGGCTTCGGCAGCTGGGAGCCCACCGTGGCCACCATCACCGGCCTCATCGCCAAGGAGGAGGTGGTGTCCACCATGGGCGTGCTGTATCCGGGCAACATCTTTGTCAACCTGGGCACGGCGTTCACCGCCGTCTCCGCCTACTCCTTCATGATCTTCAACCTGCTCTGCGCCCCCTGTTTCGCCGCTATGGGCGCCATCAAACGGGAGATGAACAACGGCAAGTGGACCGCCTTCGCCATCGGCTATATGTGCGTATTCGCCTATGTGGCCGCTCTCATCGTCTACCAGTTGGGTGGCCTGTTCACCGGAGCTGTGACCTTCGGTGTGTGGACGGTGGTTGCTCTGGCCGCTCTGGCCGCGATCATCTATCTGCTGGTCCGCAAGGGCTATCAGGGGGAGGACCGCTCCCGCCAGTTAAGCTCTGTGGCCGCTGCCGCAAGATAACCAACGGGGAAAGGAGCGACTGGCTATGCCCGCTATTTTTGGAAACATCATCGTGATCGCCGCGTTGCTTGCCGTTGCGGCCCTGGCCGTCCGGTCCCTGCGGAAATCCCGCAGGTCCGGCGGGGGCTGCAACGGCGACTGCGGAAACTGCCGCGGCTGTCACTGAACTATTACGGAGACGTTTATGGATACCGGCCCGCCGGCGGGGGAACCTATCTGTGCGGCGGCGGCGCGTCCGCCGGAGCCGTCCGGCAGGCAGGAAAAATTTTGGAGGAACGCGATGGAAAATCTGTTGGCTGAGGTGCTCCTCCCCTTTTTGGGGACCTCATTGGGAGCGGGATGCGTGTTTTTTCTCAGGCGGGAGATGAATCCGCTGGTTCAGCGGGCGCTGACCGGCTTTGCCGCCGGGGTCATGGTGGCGGCGTCTGTCTGGAGCCTGCTGCTCCCCGCCATGGAGCAGGCGGCGGACATGGGCCGGTGGGCGTTTCTCCCGGCGGTGATCGGGTTTTGGCTGGGCATCCTGTTTCTGCTGGTGCTGGACAGGACGGTCCCCCACCTGCACCAGAACAGCAGCCGTCCGGAAGGCCCGCCCACCCGGCTGAATCGGACCGGAATGCTGGTGCTGGCCGTCGCCCTCCACAACATCCCGGAGGGAATGGCGGTGGGGGTGGTGCTGGCGGGCTGGATGTCAGGGGACAGCGGCATCACCACGGCCGGGACGCTGGCGCTGTCCCTGGGCATCGCCATTCAGAACTTTCCGGAGGGGGCGGTCATCTCCATGCCCCTCCGGGCGGAGGGGGTGGGAAAAGGGCGCGCGTTCCTGTATGGCGTCCTTTCCGGCGTCGTGGAGCCCCTGGCGGCAGTTCTGACCATGCTGATGGCGGGCCTGCTCCTGCCCGCCCTGCCCTATCTGCTCAGCTTCGCGGCGGGGGCCATGATCTATGTGGTGGTGGAGGAGCTGATCCCCGAGACATCCGCCGGGGAGCACTCCAACCTGGGGACGCTGTTCTTCGCGGCGGGATTTACCGTCATGCTGGCGCTGGACGCGGCGCTGGGATGAGGGGCAAGGGACTTGTTCAAAAAATCGCAGGCAGCTTGTGGAACAGGCTTTCCCCACAGGCTGACCGCCGGCAGGATTGCATCCTGCCGGCGGGTTTTTAACGTCCCTGCCGCCGTGCCCCAAAAGCCTGTGACGTTGGAGAAGGGCGGAGACTCGCTGCCGCCGGAGGATGGACGGCCCTCAATAGGGAAAGATCCGCTCCAGCAGCGCCGCCCACAGGTTGATCTCGCAGCCGGCCCCGTCCCGGTAAAGGGGATACGCCTCCGCGGGGACGTACACCCTCACCTGGGGCGCGCCCTCGAAGGTGCGCTCCGTAATGCGGCACAGCCGCCGGGTGTGCTCCAGCACCAGCCGGGTCAGCGCTGGACAGTCTGAAAACGCCCCGTCCGGCAGGCTCTCGACGGTTTCCGGCAGGCGCAGCTCCTCCAGCGCCGCCGCGCCGTCCAGGGCGCGGGCCTCTATCCCCACCACCGGCTTTCCCTCAAAGCTGGCGGGGACCGTGAGCCGGGACTGCGCCAGCCCCGCCTGGGTCAGGCCGGACACCACATACCCGCCGCCGCTGCCGCCCACGGCGGAATAGGAAAACCAGCCGCTGTCCGGCGTGTCCTCCGCCGCCGGGGGCGCCGGCTCCGGCATGGCGGGCCAGGGGAGGTCCAGCTGTTCATAGCAGCCGAACTGGGCCAGCAGGTCCTCCGCCAGCAGGCAGGTGCGCAGCGCGGCCCCGGCGGAGTTCAGGTGGAAGTTGGAGTCGTAAAACCAGCCGCTGTCCAGAATATAGCGGTTGGGGTCACTGATGGCCTGGCAGCCAAAGGCGTCCAGACAGGCGCGGAAATAGGCCGCCGCCCCCTCCTCCGGGTCCCCCTCCAGGGCGGAGCGGTTCACGGGGCCGAAGCTGAGGTATACCTGGGCCCCCCGTTCCCGGGCCGTCCGGCAATAGCGGCTCACCTGCCGGGCAAGGTCCGGCGAAACGGACACCGCCGCCAGATCCACCGGCGCGCCGGTGTCCCAGCCCAGGGCCATCACGTTCCCCGCCCGGTAAAAAATCATATTGCCGTTTTCATCAAAGGAGGACTTGGCATAGGCCCCCTCCCCCTGAGGGAACTGGCCGCTGGAGCAGATGGCCGTCCGCTCCTGAAGATAGCCGGCGTAATTGCCCGCCAGCGCCGCCCGGTGGGCGGGACCCACGGCGGCCAGCAGCTCGGGGGCCTCCTCGGCGCACTTCCAAAAGGCGGACGCGCCGAAGTAGCCCGACAGGGCTTCGCCGGCGGGCTCTATGGCCAGCACCACCACGTCCCCTTCCCGCAGCTGGCTCTGGGACAGCTCCAGCATGGCGCTGACCCCCACCGCGGCGTACAGGCCGAAGGGACACACGGTATACTCGTATCCGTACCGGGCCAGGGTGCGCTCCAAAAGGTCCGCGTCCACCCCAAAGGCGACGCTGCTCCCCCCCACCAGGATCAGCCGCTTCCCCGGGCTGCCGGTCAGGCGGCGGTAGAGCACGGGCAGCTCGGCATAGTAGCTGTCCTGATAACAGGGGGGCAGGGACAGCCCCGTCCCCACCAGCGCCGCGGGCACAATGGCCAGCAGAAGCAGGGCCGCCGCGATTTGGATGATACGCCGTCTCATACGCCCTCCCACAGGCCGTCCCGCTCCATCTGGGCCCGCAGGTCCCGGAGCCACAGGGCGGTGTTTTCCTTTGCCGCCTGGGAGACCAGGTGGTAATTGGTGTCATAAAAGTCGGAATTTTGATATAGATAGTCCTCCAGGGAGGAGATAAACGCCACGCCCTCCATCTCCCCCACCGCCTCTTGAAGCAGGCGGTTCATCTGCGCGGCGTTGTTCCGCTCCCCCTCCGGCACGGCGCTCAGGTTGACGCAGGCGCAGGACACATACACCCGCGCCCCCCGGGCCTGAAACCATTCGTAATAGGCCCCCAGCCGCTCCATGGCCTCCCAGTCGATCAAAGCGGGGTTCAGATAGACCCGGTCGGGCAGCTCCTCCTCGGTGCCCGACCGGAAGAATGGAATGCAGCCGAAGCGGTCCAGATAGGGCTGGCCGGCCTCGTCCTGGTAGCGCTGGCTGTAAGAGGCCCGGGCGTCTTTCTGGGACAGATAGTGGCACAGGCTGTCAAATACGCCGTCCACTGTGGTGAGGTCCACCAGGGCAAACAGGTCGTAATTGTTCTCGATGCCGCACCACAGCTTGCCGTCCCCCTCTCCCATGGCGGTGTGAAGAAGCAGCTGCTGGCGGCTGGACAGCTCCGGGGTGTGGATCAGGAGATCCCCCTCCCCCAGAAACGACCCCAGAATCTGCATCTGCACCGGGGAGTTCACGGTGCCGTTCAGCCCCAGGTTCACCACGGCATAGCCGTCTCCCAGGGCCTGCTGGGCCTGGAGGCCGTCCAGGTTATACCACATGGAGCACCCCCCATAAAACACCGCCCGCTTTTGCCCCTGGGTGAGAATCAGCCGGTCCACCTTGTCGGCATAGCAGCTCTCCTTGCGCCAGACATAGCCGAAGGGAGCTTCCGCGGCGTTGATCCGCAGGGTTTTCAGGTTGGGGCACCGTTCAAAGCTGCCGTCGCTGATGGTTTCAATGCTGTCAAACAGAGTGACCGTCCGGACGGCGCAGTCCCGAAAGGCCCCCGGGGCGATCTCCCGCAGGGTGGGCGGAAACACCACCTCCTCCGCCGTGCAGCCGTCGAAGGCCCCCGCCGCAACCGAGACCACCGGCCTGCCGTCCAGCTGCTCGGGAATCACCACCAGCGCATCTGATCCGCGGTAGCCGGTGACGGACGCCCCGTCCCCCTCCGCCTCCCAGGTGAAGTCCGGCGCGCCGCTCCACCGGGCCCACTGGGCGTACAGCGTGACCGCCCCGCCGGTTACGCTCACCCGGCTGCCCAGCCCCACGGCGTCCCCCGTCCCGTCGCCGCGGGTGTTCCAGCCGGTGAGGGTATGCCCCGCCCGGACAAACAAATCCGCGCCCAGCGCCGTGTTGGGCCGCATGTGATCGGTGAGATCGTAGGTTTTGCTCACCTGCGGGCTTCCGCCGGGGACAGGCTGGCCGCCGTTGGCGTCGTAGGTCACGGTGCAGTACCGGCTGGTCAGCCGGAGCCGGACCCGGACGGGGTATTGAACTCCCCGGAGGGTGAGGGTGGCGGCGCGGCCGGATACGCTGATGTCGGAGGCCCCGGCGTAGTCGGTGTCCGTCAGCGACCACCCCCGGTCCAGCGTGAGGGTGAACACCGCGTCCTCCCCCACCGGTACCCGCCGGCCGTTGTTCTCCACCGTGCAGCCGCCGGCCTCCTCCAGAAAGACCAGCACGGTGTCCGGGGCGGCCTGCTCCCGGCACCCGGACAGGGGGAGCAGGGCGAGAAGGCACAGCGCGGCCAGAAACATTTTTTTCACGCGGGCATCCTCCTAAAACTGAAAATAGGCGAAAATTGCCGCGTCCTGGGTCCGCAGCAGGGCCAGCCAGCACAGCGCCGTTACCGCCGTGAGGTAGACGCAGGCGCACAGCCGCGCGGCGGACTGGCTGTCCGTTTTGGCGGCGGGCAGATCATATTGCCCCCAGGCGTACAGCTTTGCCATAGCCGTCAGGCACAGCGCCAGCTGAATGAGGGACAGAGCGGTCAGCCCCAGCTGGTCCAGCGCCGCCTGGAGGTAGGCCCCCCCAAAGCCCCAGCCGGTGAACAGGCGGCGGAAAACCGCCCCCAGCTGCTCCACCGACTCCGCCCGGAACAGCAGGGCCGCCGGAATAAAGATGAGGAACATCACGCACCGCCGGGCCAGCCGCCCCAGCGGGCAGTCCCAGCGGGGACCGAACCGGTTTTTCACGTCCAGCAGGCTCTCCAGGCACAGCCAGAACGCCGCGTACAGCCCCCACAGCACATAGGTCCACCGGGCCCCGTGCCAGAGGCCGCACAGGGTAAAGACGATGAGAATGTTGAGGAGCTTGCGGGCCCTGCCCCGCCTCCCGCCCCCCAGGGGGATGTAAACGTAGCTGGTAAACCAGCGGTTCAGGCTGATATGCCAGCGGCGGAAAAACTCGGTGTAGCTCTGGGCCAGATAGGGCCGGTCGAAGTTGCGCATGAGCCGCACCCCCATGAGCCGGGCGGAACCGGCGGCGATCTCCGAGTAACCGGCGAAGTCGCAGTACATCTGGATGCAGAACAGCCCGCCGGCGCAGCAGACGGCCAGGGAATTGGCCTGCTCAACGGAGGAAAACACCGCGTTGACATGGATGCCGCAGAAGTCCGCCACCACGCACTTTCGGAAAAAGCCGCACAGCAGCAGGCGGATTCCGGCGGTGAAGTCCTCCCAGGACGGCCGGTGCTCCGCCTTCAGCTGGGGCAGCAGGCTTTGGGGACTCTCAATGGGGCCCGCCACCAGCTGGGGGAAATAGGTGACATAGAGGGCGAAGGAGACGATATCCCGTTCCGCGGGAAAATCTCCCCGATAGACGTCGATGGTATAGCTCATGGTCTGAAAGGTGTAGAAGGAGATGCCCACCGGCAGAATCAGGCCAAGCTCCGGCGCCCGGTAGGGCAGGCCGGCGGCGGCGCACAGGGCGTTCACCGTCCCGGCGAAAAAGTCGAAGTATTTGAAGGTAAACAGCAGCCCAAGGTTGACGCATATGCTCACCAGGAGAAACAGGCGCATGACGCCCCGCCGCCCCCGGAAGCGCTCGATTCCCCGGCCGCAGCAGTAGTCCACCGCCGTGGAGGCCAGCAGCAGGAGGATGAGGGCGGGGTTGGCGTACATATAAAAGAAGTATGACGCCGCCAGCAGCCAATAGCTCCGAAGGCTGTGGGGCAGCAGCCAGTATGCCGCCGTCACCAGCGGCAGAAAAACCAGAAACACGCCGGAGTTGAAGTTCATGTCCCCACCCCCAGATTCAGCAGCAGGAAGGGGAGCAGCGCCGCCGCCTCCCACAGGTCCGCGCCCTCAATCAGGGCATAGGCGCTGGCCCCCAGGGCCAGCGCCGCGGACAGCAGGTAGAACGCCCCCCGGGTGGCCCGGTGGCGGCGCTCAAACAGGCAGAAGAACAGGGCGGCCCCATAGAGCAGCAGCGCCGGCGGCAGCTGGAGAATTACGCTTTCCGCCATTGCCGGATCAGCTCCTTTACCGCCTGCTTATCCGGCTTGCCGGAGCCCGTCATGGGCAGGGCGTCCAGCCGCAGGACGCCCTCGGGCACCTCGTTTCTGGGCAGGCGGGAGCTCAGGCCGTCCATCACCCGGGACAGGGAGCTGCCCGCGTATACCACCGCGGCCCAGGGGCGCTCCCCGCATTCGCTGTCGGGCAGGCCCACCACCGCCGCCGCCCGCACCCCGGGCTGGGCCAGCAGGGCCTCCTCAATGCGCCGGGGGGACAGGTTGACCCCGTTGCGGATGATGATGTCCTTCTTCCGCCCGGTGAGGTGGAGGATGCCCCGCCCGTCCACATGGCCCAGATCGCCGGTGTGGAGAAAGCCGTCCCCGTCGATGGCCTGGGCGGTCTGCTCCGGGTCGTGGTAGCCCAGCATCCGCATGGGGCCGCGCACGCACACCTCCCCCTCCTCGCCGGGCAGGGCCCGGGCGCCGTCTTCCCGGAGTATTTTTCCCTGGTTGGCGGGGTAGAACGGCCCCACCCCCGCCATGCGCGCCTCCTGGGGGTCGCGGCTGGAGGCGCAGGAGATGCCGATGCACTCGCTCATGCCGTACACCGGCACCAGGGTCATGCCCAGGGCGGACTCGATGTGCCGGAACTGCTCCGCCGTCCAGGACGCGCCGCCGATATACCCCACCCGGAGGGTGCGCGCCTCATCGGTCCAGGCCCTTTTCGCCATGGCCAGATAGAGGGAGGGCACGCCGTTCATCCGGGTGATTTTTTCCCGGGCGATGATCTGAAGCAGGTCCTCCGGCGCGGAGGCGGCGGTGAGATACAGCCGGTGGCGCAGCACGACGGCCCCGGTGAGCAGAGCCAGGCCGAACACATGGTCCAGCGGAAGCGCGCCCAGGGCAATGTCATCCTCCCGGTAGCCGCCCAGGGGGGCGGAGTCCAGCAGATTGCTCACCAGATTGCCCTGGCTCAGAATCACAGCCTTTTTCCGCCCGGAGGAGCCGGAGGTGAAGATGTAAAAAGCGGGGGCGCCGGGGTCGTCATAGGGGGGAGCGGGGGTACAGCCGGAGGAGACCAGCGGCAGCCTCAGCGGCGCGCCGTCCCCCGCCCGGGTGAGCAGCAGAACGGGGCGCCGGACATCGCCCCCCGCCTCCAGCCGGACGGGGACGGACAGGGGCGGCTCGCAGGCGGCCAGGGCCCGCTCCGGCTCCTCCCTGGGGTCGGTCAGCACGGCGGCGGCCCCGATCCGCTGGAGGCACAGCAGGGCCAGCACCGTGTTCACCGTGCGTCCGGCGGGCAGCACAGCCAGCGTCCCGGGCCGAAGCCCGCTGGCGTACAGCAGGCCCGCGCCGGTTTCTACAAAGCCTTCCGCCTGTTCCGCGGTGAGCCAGCCCTCCCGGTCCCCGAACAGGGGGAGGCAGGGCTTTTCCAGGGCCAAATTGTGGAGATACCAGCAAAGTGTGTGGATGGCAGCGCTCATAATCATCCGCTCCTTGTGTGATTTACACAAAAAATGTAGCAAAAAACCGCTGGATGGGCAAGATATTCACAGCAAACAGCAGCTATTTTGGACAAACAAAAAAACTCCGTGGACGAACGGCAGGATTTTGTGGACGAACAGCGGTCCGGCCCTCGTTGCATTTGCACCGGCTGTCTGATAGAATATTCGCAGGAATAACCGTTACAGGAGAAAAGGGGGGCGCTCCGCGGGGGAGAACTTGCAATTTATCCTCGAAATGATGGATCTGGCCTGGTTTGCGGCCATCGCCATCCGCGCCCTCTCCTGGGTGATGCTGTGCCGCGGGCCCGTGTGGCGGTGGAGCCGCCCCGGCCGGGCGGCGGCGGAGACGCTGCTGCTGGCGGCGGTCATCGGGATGGGGATGTTTCTCATCGGGCTGGCGGGGGCCTTCCGGCTGAATTTGCTTTCTCAGATCGCCCTCCACGGGGCGGTGGGGGCGGTTCAGCTCCATTTCTGCTCCCAATGCAGCAAAAAGTCCAAGCTGGTGATGTGGTGCTCCATGCTGGCGGGGAGCTGCACCATCAATTCCATCAGCGGACAGTGCAGCTTCCTGGTGGGGGAGTTTATTTCCACGGGCGCCGCCGAAGGGGCCGCCCGCACCGCAGTGCTGCTGCTGATGCTGCCCCTGGCGGTTTATCTCCACTCCTTCAGCCTCCAGGAATACGAGCAGGTGCCGGCCAGCGGGCTTGCCGCCATTCTCATCGGCGATGTCAGCATTCTCTCCATGACGGTTCTGGAGGTGCTTTGGGCCAACGCGGACTACCGCATCACCGTCACGTTTCTGGTGGCCTATGTGTTCATTTTGGGCATGGTGGCGGCGGCCATGCAGGGCCTCCATGACATGTGCGCGGAGCAGACCAAGATCGTGGACCTCCAGGCGGAGCGCCAGCGCCTGCACAGCGAGCGGGAGCTTGCCCGGATGATGGGGGAAAACCTGGAGGACCTGCGCAGCATCCGCCACGACCTGAAAAATCAGTATTCCTATATGCAGATCCTGCTGTCCCAGCGGCGGTATGGGGAGCTGGAGGAATATTTCCGCCAGTCCTCGGAGCACCTGCTCCCCCAGCTGGGGCGGTTTATCGACTGCGGGAACCGCCCGGTGAACACCGTGCTGAATATGGAGTTCGCCAAGGCCAGAAAGGAAAACGTGGCCTTCACCCATCAGCTGGTGGTTCCCCCCGTGCTGCCCTTCAGCGAGGACGATTTGTGCGCGGCGCTCACCAACCTGCTGGACAACGCCATTGAGGAATGCGCCCGCCTGCTCCGGGCGGGACGGACGGACGTGTCTCTCCGGCTGGAAATCTATCCCCAAAAGAGCTATCTGTTTATTCTGTGCCGGAACACCTCCGACCGGACGGAACTGACCCGGTCCGGCCGGGGCCTGCGCACCACCAAGGGAGACGACCGGCTGCACGGCTACGGCACCCGCATCATCACGAAGGTGGCGGAAAAATACAACGGCTGCGCGGAGTTTGGCCTGTCGGGCGGGATGTTTGTGGCCAAGCTGCTGCTGGATATGACGGTGGAGGAGAGAGTATGAAAATCAAGATCGCCCTGTGCGACGACGACGTGAAAGCCCTGCCCGTCATTGCCGGGGCCGCGGAGTCCGCGTTTCAGGAAAAGGGGATTTATACGGACATCCAGCGCTTTACCTCCGGAAAGGCTCTGTTACAGGCGATGGAGCAGACCCGGTTTCAGATTATCCTGCTGGATATTGAGATGCCGGGAATGGACGGGATCGCCGTTGGGAAAAAGGTGCGGGCCCAGGGAAACGATACCCAGATCGTCTATGTCTCCGAGGCGGAGAGCCGGGTGTTTGAATCCTTCCTGGTGCAGCCCCTGGGCTTTGTGCGCAAAAGCAATTTCCTCAATGACATCGCCGCGGTGGTGGAGCTGTACGTCAAAACCTGTTTTCTGGACGAGCGGGGAGATTATATTGAATTCCAGACCCGTTCCGGCCTGCTGTCGCTGAAAAGCAGGCAGATCTGCTATATTGAGGGAAGCCGCAACTATCAGCTGCTCTATCTGGAGGGCCAAAAGGAGCCCACCGAGGTGAAAATGACCATGGAAAAGCTGGAGGCGGCCACCCAGCCCCACAGCTTTATCCGCATTCATAAGGGCTATCTGGTCAATTACCGCTACATTCAGCGGATCAGCGCTGTCTCGGTCACCCTGCTGGACGGGACGCAGCTGCCCATCGGGCGCAGCAAGGCGGCGGAGGTCAAGAGTAAGTATCTGTCTATTCTGGGCGGCGCCTAGCGCAGTATTGGAAAACCCGCCGTTCGTCCATGACGAACGGCGGGGTTTTTGACGTTTGGACGTTCTTCGTCCCAGGGCCGCTGCGATTTATCCAATCAAACTGACGAATATCCAGGGACACTTGAAAAGAAAATTGGGCAGGTTTAATATGTCGTCAGCAACTCCTCAGAAGGGAATCGCGGTTCTGAGGACCTCAATCTGAGATGAGCGAAAGGAGAAACAGACATGAAAAAGATGAAGAAGCTGCTTGCACTGCTGCTTGCCCTCGTCATGGCGGCGAGCCTGGCGGCCTGCGGCCCAAGCGAGGAATCCGACCCCACCGGAAGTCCCGCCGCCTCCGGCCAGCCGGAGCAGAGCCAGCAGGTGACTGCCTCGAAGGACGGCGTGGTGGCCCCCATCACGCCGGAGGAGCTGGGCAGCGGCACCGTGAAGTGGTCCGAGGAAAAGACCGCCGACGGCTGGTATAAAGTGACCAACCAGGGCGGCGCCACCCTGGGCTATTCCAAGGATTCCGGCGTCTCCCTCATTCAGGTGGACGGCTTCGCCTTCAAGGACCTGGACCGGGACGGCGTGCTGGACGGCTATGAGGACTGGCGCAACACCGACGAGGTCCGGGCCCGCGACCTGGCCAGCCAGATGGGCGTGGACGAGATGACCCCGCTGTTCACCCACGGCGGCTGGCGCAGCTTCGGCTCCACCATCGAGGGCGACGACCTGACCTACGTGCAGGAGGGCGGCCGCGGCGGCGTGACCCGCTCCGCCATCAACGAGGGCAACACCACCATGGCGGTGGACTGGACCAACGCCCTCCAGGCCCTGTGCGAGGGCACCGGCAGCTGGGGCATCCCCGCCACCATCTCCGTGGACCCCAGCCACATCTCCAACACCATCGACCAGAACTCCCTGGCCGCCACCATGAGCAAGGATGAGGCCTTCGCCCTGGGCGTGGAGCACGGCAAGCAGTACCGCGCCGTGGGCGTGACCATGCTGCTGGGCCCCCAGATCGGCATCGGCACCCAGCCCACCATGACCCGGGCCACCGGCACCTTCACCGAGGACCCTGCCCTGGGCCGCGACCTGGCCGACGCGTACATCTCCGGCCTCCAGTCCACCTTTGACGAGAGCGGCAGCGACCTGGGCTGGGGCGAGGACTCCGTCTACGCCATCGCCAAGCACTACGTGGGCGACGGCGCCCCCGAGGGCGGCCGCAACGACCACATGGACGCCGGCAAGTTCGACGTGTTCCCCGGCAACAACTTCGCCGCCCATCTGATCCCCTTCCACGACGGCGCCTTCAACCTGTCCATGAGCTCCACCAAGGAGTGCGGCGTGATGCCCAACTACGCCATCTCCTACAGCCGCGACGGCTCCCTGGGCGAGCTGGTGGGCGGCGGCTACTCAACCTACAAGATGGACTTCCTGTATGACAACGACTACCAGGGCTTTATCCTCACCGACTGGCAGATCACCAACGACGGCCAGCAGTGCTTCGGCGTGGAGGACCTGACCATGACCGAGCGCTTCGCCGAGCTGTACAAGAGCGGCTGCCACCAGATCGGCGGCACCGCCGACAACGCCGCCGCCGCCGAGGGATATGAGCTGGTGGTGGATGAGCTGGGCGAGGAGGAGGCGCTGAAGATTCTGCGCAACGCCGTGTACCACTTTGTGCTCAGCCAGTTCCAGTGCGGCCTGTATGAGAACGCCTACATCAGCCTGGACAACGCCATCGACACCGTCTGGAACAACGACACCGACGCCGCCGCCAAGGAGCAGCAGCTCAAGAGCGTCATCATGCTGAAGAACTCCGGCAGCGTCATCGCCCAGGGCAGCGGCGAGGGAAAGACTGTCTACGTGCCCTATCAGTTCACCCCCGCCTCCGAGGGCTCCAACGCCAGCAGCGGCTCCACCGCGGCCTCCTGGAAGCCGGTGGTCGATCTGGAGGCCGCCGCCAAGTACTTCACCGTGGTCACAGACACCTTGAAGGACCCCTCCGGCGAGCCCGATGAGGACGGCAACCCCACCTATACCGAGAACGACATCGTTCGGGCCACCGCCGCCCAGGTGGGCGCCTGCGACCTGATCCTCATGCACATGGACGCCCCCAACCAGGACTCCGCCCAGGATGAGGAGGGCAACTGGCTGCCCGCCTCCCTCCAGTACGGGGAGTACACCGCCGACAACGCCCGCCGGGAGTCCCTGGCCGGCACCGTCACCACCGAGACCGTCAACGACGGCTACTACGGCACCAAGAGCCAGGACGTGAAGGAGAACCGCTCCTACGCCGGCAACACCGTGGGCCGCGACAAGAATTACGCTCAGCTGGAGCTGCTCCAGTACCTCAACGGCATCAAGGGCGGCGCCAAGATCGTGGTGATGATGTCCAAGGCCTCCGGCCCCTCCGTCATGGTCTGGTCCGAGGTGGAGCCCCTGGCCGACGCCATCCTGTTCTACTACGGCTCCACCAGCTGGTTCTTTGAGGAGAGCCTGCTGGACATCGTCAGCGGCAAGGTGGAGCCCTCCGGCCTGCTGCCCTTCCAGATGCCCGCCTCTATGGACGCCGTGGAGGCCCAGGATGAGGACGTGCCCCGGGATCTGGAGTGCTACAAGGACGCCGACGGCAACGTGTACGACTTCACCTTCGGCCTGAACTGGTCCGGCAAGATCAGCGACGAGCGGGTCACGACCTATTCCGCCGAGCCGCTCACCACCCCGGCCACCATCGAATTCCATTACGCCGAGTAAGCTGCCGTAAGAAACCGACACGGGGAGCGGAGAACGTCTCCGCTCCCCGCGCCGCGTTTACCTGAATGATATGGGAGGGAACGTTATGCTCGATATCCTGATCGACCTGCTGACGCCGGTATTTGAGTCCATGGGCGCCAGCGCGGCGGATGTGGCAAACTATATCCGCGCGGCGGGCGGCTATGTGTACGCCATTCTGGGCATCATCGCGGCGGTAATCGCCGTGATGATCGCCGCCCAATTTGTGGTCAAAAAAGGCGCCCGCCACGTGGTGCGGTGGACCGCCGCCCTGGCCGATGTGCTGGCCATCGTGCTGGTGGTCAACCTGGTCTGCTTCGGCCCCATGTACGCCATCGTCTCCGGCGTGCTCAACGCCTCCAAAGCGGAGATCTCCGACGACGTGGTGGCCAACTCCCTGGCCGTGGCCCAGGAGACCGGCGAGGAGGGCATGGTGCTGCTGAAAAACGACGGCCTGCTCCCCCTGGGCTCCGGCGTATCGGCGCTGAACGTGTTCGGCTGGGCCTCTGCCCACCCGGTGTTCAGCGGCACCGGCTCCGCCGCCAGCGGCGACGCCAGCATCCCCCAGACCGACATCATCACCTCGCTGAACGAGGCGGGCTTTTCCACCAATGAGGAGCTGACCCGTATGTACGCCGACTACGGCAAGGACTACTGGGGGGGAGACCGCCCCGTCATCAACATGACCACCCAGGACTGGTCCCTGCCCGAGCCCACCCCGGAGTACTACACCGACAGCGTGATGAGCTCCGCCACAGCCTTTTCCAACACCGCGGTCATCGTCATCGGACGCAGCGGCGGCGAGAACGCCGACCTGCCCTCCGACATGAAGGCGGTTATCGACGGCACCTTCGACGTGGCGGAGACCGGGGCGGTGCAGGAGTCCGTCAAGCACAACTACAACAGCACCCGGGCCACGTTCTACAACAACACCAAGGAGTACGACGAGTTCGGCGAGGGGGACCACTACCTCCAGCTGTCCCAGAGCGAGAGGAACCTGGTGGACACCGTGTGCGGAAGCTTTGACAAGGTCATCGTGGTCATCAACGCCAACAACATCATGGAGCTGGGCTGGGTGGAGGACTACGAGCAGATCGGCGCGGTGATCCTGGCCCCGGGCACCGGCGCGTCCGGCATGAAGGCCCTGGGCGAGATCCTCAACGGCACCGTGAACCCCTCGGGCAGGACGGCGGACACCTATCTGTACGACCTGAAATCCGCCCCCAACTGGAACCACACCGGCAACTCGGGCAACCACCTGTACACCAACGTGGGCGACCTGACCAAGCAGCTGGCCCGCATCGACAACACCTTCAACGGCGTGATCTCCTTCACAGACTATGTGGAGGGCATCTACATGGGCTATAAATTCTATGAGACGGCGGCGGAGGAGGGCCTGATCGACTTTGACAAGACGGTTCAGTACCCCTTTGGCTACGGCCTGAGCTACACCAGCTTCACCCAGGAGATCACCTCCTTCAGCCAGTCCGGAGACTACGCCGAGGTGGAGGTCACCGTGATCAACACCGGCAGCACGGCCGGCAAGGACGTGGTGCAGCTGTACTACACCCCGCCCTACACCAACGGCGGCATTGAGAAGGCAAGCGTCAACCTCATTGACTTCGGCAAGACCGCCCTGCTGGAGCCCGGCACCTTTGAGACGGTGTCCTTCCGCGTGGCGCTGGAGGATATGGCCTCCTACGACTCCTCCTGCGTCAAGACCGCCAACGGCGGCTATGTGCTGGAGGCGGGGGAGTATACCCTCTCCATCCGCGCAGGGTCCCACACGGTGCTGGATGAGAAGACCTTCACCGTCAGCGCGGACAAGGACTACAGCGGCTCCGGCCGGCCCAGCGACCAGACCGCCCCGGTGAACCGCTTCGGCTACATGGAGGGCAGACACCCCACCCTGTCCCGGAAGGACGGCTTCGCCAACTACGACGCGGCCATCGCCGCCCCCGGTGAGGAGGAGTTCGAGCTGTCCAAGGACCTGCAAAACGCCATCCGGGAGATCTCGGTGGTGAAGTACGACCCCACCGACCACGACAACCCCGACGACATCATGCCCACCACCGGGGCAAAGGGCAGCCTGACGCTGGCCGACCTGGCGGGCAAGGACTATGACGACGCCAACTGGGAGAAGCTGCTGGACCAGCTGTCCATCGAGGACATGACCACCCTGATTAACACCGGCGGCTGGCAGACCGCGGCCATCGAATCCGTGGGCAAGGTGGCCACCTCCGACTGCGACGGCCCCTCCGGCCTGTCCAACTACGTCACCGGGTCCAACGGCACCCAGTTCCCCACCGAGGTGCTCATGGCCCAGACCTGGAGCAAGGAGATGGCGGAGAAAATCGGCGACGCCATGGGCCAGGAGTTCGCCAACGCCAACAATTACGGCTGGTACGGCCCCGCCATGAACCTGCACCGCTCCGCCTTCTCCGGCCGGAACTTTGAGTACTACTCCGAGGACGCGGTGCTGTCCGGCCTGTTCGCCTCCCAGGAGGTGAACGGCGCGGCCAAATACGGCGTATACTCCTACATCAAGCATTTCGCCGCCAATGACCAGGAGACCAACCGCACCGCCTTCCTGCTGACCTATATGACGGAGCAGACCTTCCGGGAAACCTGCCTGAAGCCCTTTGAGATGGTGGTAAAAAACTTCGACTTTGACCGCTACGTCATGGGCGTGATGACCGCCTACAACTGGCTGGGCACCGTACCCGCCATCAGCAGCTATGAGCTGCTCACCGACGTGCTGCGGGGCGAATGGGGCTTCCAGGGCGTGGTCATCTCGGACTACAACGGCTCCTACGGCTTTGAGCTCACCGACGCGGCCATCCGGGCGGGCAACGACCTGATGCTGGGCTACGGCATGGCCGACAGCAACAAGCTGGAGGACACCGGCTCCGCCACCTGTGTGCTGGCTATGCGGCAGGCGTGCAAGAACATCCTGTACACCGTGGCCAACAGCGGCTATTACGCCGACGCGGCCGCGGCCCAGAGCGGCGGCATGAGCGGCATGACCAGGCTGTTCGTGATGGTGGACGCGGCCGCTGTGGCGCTGGCGCTGGGCATCGAGGCGCTGGTGGTGGTGCGCTGTATGAAGAAGCGCAGGCAGTCCGCGTCGAAGTAACCGCGCCCTGCGGCTTTGAGCGGCCAGTCCGCCGTCCGCCCTTGGACGCGGCCGCCCTCGCCGCCAGCTTCCGCACGTCACCGGCGGCACGGACAGCGCCGCCGGTCGATGATACCGGGCGGTCTTCACACACCGCCCGCCTCCTCGGGGGCCGGACAGCCGTCCGGCCCCCTTCACTTTTTGCGGACAGGCGGCTTCTTAAGGAAGCACTGATTCCGGGGCATGAAAATGCCTCGGAATTTTTTTGCCTTGCACCGGAACGGACAACAAACCGGACGTTCCGGCCCCGCGGCGTGAGGAGGTTGGAAATGGATACGCGGGACAAATCGGAGATCCGCAAAAACAGACAGCGGCTGCTGGCCGAGCTGCGGAAGCTGGCGGAGTGGAAAAACAACGACGTGGTGAAGCTGGCCTTCCTGAGCGGGGAGGACGCGGAACAGGTGGACGGGCTGGACCTGTCCGGGGTGGTGGAGCTGAAACGAAACGCCAACGGCACCTTTGAGGCCAAGTTCGTGGACAAGGTGCGGGTGCTGTCCATGCTGCGGGAGCTGCTGGAGGAACGCCGGGACGGGGAGCTGGAGAACTTTTTGGACGGGCTCTGCCAGAGACCGGAGGGTGATGAGGAGTGAAAAAGCTCCAATTCTCCCCCAAACAGCGGCAGGTGCTGGAGTGGTGGAGAGAGGGCGGTTATGACGCCGTCATCTGCGACGGAGCGGCGCGGTCCGGAAAAACCTTCGCCCTGAGCGTCTCCTTTTTTTTGTGGGCCATGGCCCGCTTCCACCGGCAGCGGTTCGGACTGTGCGCCGCCTCCATCAACGGGGCGCGGCGCAGCCTGCTGGGACAGGCCAGGCCCGTGCTGGAGGGGCTGGGGTTCCGGTGGGAGGAGCGGGTCAGCCGGAACGAGGTGGCGGTCCGGGGCGGAGGCCGGGAAAATGTGTTCTACCTCTACGGGGGGCGGGACGAGGGGAGCTTCGCCTCCATTCAGGGGGTGACGCTGGCCGGGGTGCTGCTGGACGAGGCGGCGCTGATGCCCAGATCCTTTGTGGAACAGGCCTGCGCCCGGTGCTCGGTGCGGGGCGGAAAACTCTGGTTTTCCTGCAACCCGGCGGGACCGGAGCACTGGTTCTATAAGGAGTGGATTTGCAGGGCCAGGGAAAAAAACGCGCTGTATCTGCACTTTTCCATGCGGGACAATCCGGCGCTGTCCCCCCAGGTGCGGGCACGGTATGAGCGGATGTTCCGGGGGACCTTTTACCGGCGGTATGTGCTGGGGGAGTGGACGGCGGCGGAGGGGCTGGTGTACGACTTCTTCCGCCGGGAGGATATGAGGGACGCGCCGGAGGGGCCCTTCTCCCAATGGCGGATCTCCTGCGACTACGGAACCAGAAACCCGGCCTCCTTCGGGCTGTGGGGCAGGATGGACGGGGTGTGGTACAGGGTCAGGGAATTCTACTACGACGGCCGGGAGCGGGGAAGGCAGAAAACAGATGGTGAATACGCGGCGGATTTGAAAAAACTGGCCGGGGGTCGTTGCATCGAAACGGTCATCGTGGACCCCTCGGCGGCCAGCTTTATCGAGACCCTGCGGCGGGAGGGCTGGCGGACGCGGAAGGCGGACAACCGGGTGCTGGAGGGCATCCGGCGGACGGCAGAGGCCCTGAAATCCGGGAAAATCGTCATCTGCCGGGGGTGCGAGGCCGCGGCCAGGGAGTTCGCCCTGTACCGCTGGGCGGAGAACGGCAGGGACGAGGTGAAGAAGGAAAGCGACCACGCCATGGACGACATCCGGTACTTTGTCATGGCGCTGGACAGCGGCGGCGGGAGCGCCGCCGCCTATGTGGAGCGGGCGGCGTTTTAGCCCCTCGGCTCCGGCGGTTTCTCCGGACGGCGGCTTCGGCGCGGGAGCGGACGGCGCGCCCGCCCAGGCGCGGGACGTGGACCCCGCCCCGCCTCCGTGTTCAGACACAGGCGGCAGCGCCAATAGGGGGACACCAGTCGAAAGCCCCACGCGCCGGAAGGGTCAGAGCAAGCTCTCGTATAGGGCGTCCCCCGTAAACAGGGGGTTCTTAGGGGGAAAGCCGCCTGTGAGCGAGAGCGTGCTCTTGGCGCTCGAAGCCGAACCGGCGGATTGCCCCCTAAGCGTGTCTTTGGTTCCTTTCTGCACGGGCAGAAAGTAACCCGCCGGAGGCCGCACCCGGCTGGGTGTGTCTTCGCCCGCTTTCTGCACAAGCAGAAAGCAGGTCCCCGAAGGGAAATACCCCTGATAAGGGGGATTTCTATATATTTCATCGATGAGAGGAGAAGGAAACATGGATATCTGTTTCGAGGGCATCGGCCAGACCGCCGCCACCTTTCAGGCGGACTCCGCCGTCCGGCCCGGCATGGCGGTGACGCTCACCGCCGGAGGCACCGTGGGCCTGGGCAAAGCCGGCGACCTGCCCTGCGGCGTGGCGGCGGGACCCGCGCGCAACGGCGCGGCGGCGGTCCAGATCAGCGGCGTGGCCAAGGTGGCCTATTCCGGCGACACCGCCCCGGCGGCGGGCTGGCAGGGGCTGGCCTGCGACGGCACGGGCGGAGTAAAAGCCGTCTCCACCGGCGGGCTCAAGTGCTTGGTGCTGTCGGTGGACGCCGGGGAAAAGACCGCGGTCATCAAGCTGTGAAGAAGCGCCGCGAAGCGGCCGAGCGGTTTGGTTGCTTCGCAGCGTGACAGGAAAGCAGGAAAAGGAGGAAATTTTTATGGCGCAGAGATTTGACAATGTGAAGCTGGAAAAAGGGATGTACCGGGAGGCGGGCAAGACGTTTACCCAGGTGCTGGAGAAGGAGGACCCCAGCGAGCAGTACCGGGGCACCGCCCTGGAGGGGCTGGACGCCTATCAGCGGCAGCTCAAGCGGTTCGGCATCCGGGTGAAGGGCGCGGGCTCCGATCTGGTGGATAAGTTCTTCTCCACCAGCCAGTCGGCGGTGCTGTTTCCCGAGTACATCTCCCGGGCCGGCAAGGTGGGGATGGAGGAGGCCAACATCCTCCCCGATATCACCGCCACAGAAACCCTTGTGGAGGGAATGGACTACCGCTCCATCACCTCCGTGCCCGAGGACGAGAAAAAGCTGAAGCAGGTGGCCGAGGGGGCCGCCATCCCCCAGACCACCGTGCGCACCCGGGACAGCCTGGTGAAGCTCCACAAGCGGGGCAGGATGCTGGTGGCCTCCTATGAGGCCATCCGGTTCCAGAAGCTGGACCTGTTCTCCGTCACCCTGCGGCAGATCGGCGCGCAGATCGGGCGGATGCTGCTGGAGGACGCGGTGGATGTGATCGTGAACGGCGACGGCAACGGCAACCCGGCCAAGGTCAGCTCGGTGGCGCAGGCCGGCAAGCTCACCTATGAGGATCTGGTGGCGTTCTGGAACGACTTTGAGCCCTATCAGCTCAACGCGCTGCTGGTGGGCACCGACACCCTGCCCAAGCTGCTGGACCTGCGGCAGATGCGGGATCCGGAGGCGGGGCTGGACTTCCATGGCACCGGGCGGATGGTCACCCCCATGGGGGCCAAGGTGCTGCGGTCCTCGGCGGTGCCCGCGGGGAAGATTCTGGGCCTGGACAAGAATTACGCCCTGGAGATGGTGAAGGCCGGGGACGTGATGGTGGAGTATGACAAGATCATCGACCGCCAGCTGGAGCGGGCCGCCATCACCACCATTTCCGGCTATGCCAAGATCTTCGAGGACGCCAGCCGGGTGCTGACCGTCTGATGGGCGGACGGAAGCGGAGCGCGGGGCGGGGGGCGGCGGCGGCCGCCGCCCAGCTCCGGGACGGGGGACGGCACCCCTTCCTCCAGCTGGACGGGTATGTACCCCTGGGACGGGGGGATCTGGCCCTGTACCGGGCCATCCGGGAGGGGGTGCCCGTGGTGGACGCCGCCATCTGCAAGCTGGTGCGGCTGTGCGGCGGGGTGAAGGTGATTTGCCGGGAGCCCCGGGCCCAGGAGGGGCTGGACCGTTTTCTGCGCACGGTGCCCGTGGGCTGGGGACAGCGGGGCTTGCAGGCGTTTCTGGATCAGTATTTGGACTCCATGCTGGTGTGCGGCAGGGGGGTGGGGGAGATGGTGCCCAGCCGGGACGGGCGGGACATCGCTGCCCTGCTGTGCGCCGACCCCGCCAGGGTGGACATCCGGGAGGGGGACAGCCCCCTGGACCTCACCCTGTGCGTGCGGGACGGAATCGGTCCGGCCCGGGAGGTGGAGCGGCGGGAGCTGGTGCTGTTCACGCCGTTCCAGCCGGAGACGGGGTCGCCCTGCGGGGTGTCCATGCTGCGGTCCATGCCCTTTCTGGCGGAGATTTTGATGAAGATCTTCGAGGCCGTGGGCAAGAACTGGGAGCGGACGGGCAACGTGCGGTTCGCCGTGGTGTGCAAGGGGGAGGACGGCGCGGCGCAGGCCAGGTGCGCCGCCGTGGCCCGGGAGTGGTCCGCCGCCATGAAGGCGGGGCGGGACGGGGCCGTGCGGGACTTCGTGTGCGCCGGGGACGTGGAGATTCGGGCCATCGGGGCGGACAACCAGGTGCTGGACTCGGAGGTTCCGGTGCGGCAGATTCTGGAGCAGCTGGTGGCCAAAACCGGGATCCCCCCCTTCCTGCTGGGGCTGAGCTGGTCGTCCACCGAGCGGATGAGCGCGCAGCAGGCGGACATTATGACCAGCGAGATCGCCGCTATCCGCCGGGGGCTGGAGCCGGTGGTGGAGCGGATCTGCGAGTTCTGGCTCAGGCTCAAGGGGTTTGACGACCGGGTGGACGTGGATTGGCTGGACGTGAATTTACAGGACCAGGAGGCGGAGGCCAGGGCGGAGCTGTACCGCGCCCAGGCCAGGGCTTTGGAAGGGGAGAAGGACGATGGAGATCTGTAAAGAGGCGGCGGTGAAGGGGATCGGCACCCCGGACCGGGAGGAGCTGGCGTTGATCAACGCCCTGGCGCGGCGGGAGCTGGGGGAGGACGAGGTGTATACCTTTGCCCTGCGGCTGTGCGACAACGACATCGACCGGGACGGGGAGCGGTTTGACGACGGGACGCTGGACGCCCTGGCCCCCATGTTCGTGGGTGTGTCCGGCGTGTTCGACCACCAGTGGAGCGCGCGGGGGCAGACGGCCCGGATCTACCGGGCCGGGGTGGTGGAGGGCGAGGGCGTCCTCACCGCCGATGGGCGGGCCTACCGCTATCTGAAGGGGTGGGCTTACCTGATGCGCACGGCGGAGAACGCCGCCCTCATCGCCGAGATCGACGGGGGGATCAAGCGGGAGGTCAGCGTGGGCTGCGCGGTGGACAGGGTGATCTGCTCCGTCTGCGGGCAGGAGCTGGACGGGTGCCCCCACGAGAAGGGAGAGGAGTACGGCGGGCAGGTGTGCTGCGGCGTGCTCACCGGGGCGAAGGACGTGTACGAGTGGTCCTTTGTGGCGGTGCCCGCCCAGCGGAGGGCCGGGGTGATCAAGAGCGCGGGGGTCCGGCTGGAGGACGAGGCCCGGCTGGGGCGGAAGTATTTGAAGGGCCTGCGCTCCGAGCTGGTGCGGCTGGCGGGGATCGCCGAGCCGGAGCTGGGGCACGGCCTGCTGGAGAAGGTGGCGGGAAAGCTGGACGAGGAGGAGCTGGCGGGGCTGATCAAGCTCTACCGGGGGAAGGCGGACCGGCTGCTGGCGGGCGGGCCGCAGCTCAGCTACGGCCCGGAGCGGACGGCGGAGGAGGGCTCCGACGGGGCCTTCCTGATTTAGGGGGCGGCGATGGAGGAACAGGTGATGGAGCTGGTGTCCGCCCTGTATGGGCCGGGGACGGACGAGGTTGTGCTCCGGACGGTGTGCGCCGGGGCGCGGGCCGCTTTGGAGCGGCGGCTGAAGGACGGAGTGACGGCGGATCAGTGCGGGGAGGCGTTCCCCC
>ERZ777011.1468-NODE-1468-length-24486-cov-3.613278_pt1 | contig 24486 bp, 22 predicted proteins | sample MGYA00374964_ERZ777011 | MGnify/ENA primary metagenome ERZ777011 (study PRJEB29310, sample SAMD00008975) | mouse gut metagenome | study: EMG produced TPA metagenomics assembly of the Metagenome analysis of fecal microbiota from mouse which was promoted... | reverse complement strand
CGCACCTTATATAAAAAATAAAGTGCGTAAGTTTTGTTACCGGTAACTTACACACTTTATTTTACACTCTCAATTTCCATGAGATTTCACTCACAATTTTTCAAATATTCAACAAAATCGGACTTATTTTTAAAAGTAGATGTATTAGGCCTTTTCAGTTCTTTTCTTGAGCCTATTGAAGACAGAGCTTCAATAAAACATAATTTATTATAATTTTTCACAAAATCCATTTGTGCATTTAATTCCGCTATTGTGCTTACCTTTATTGCATATGAATATCCACATGCTTTTGCTATATCGGACAGATTAATTTTAGAAGCGACAGTAGGCATTCCCCCCACCGTTTCGTGTGAACCATTATTTATAACTATGTGTATTAGATTTCCAGGAGAAATGGAACCAATAACTGCAATGGCTCCCATATGCATAAGCATTGCTCCATCGCCATCTATACACCAGATTTTTGTTTTAGGTTTGTTAATAGCAACCCCCAAAGCAACAGATGAACAATGCCCCATTGAACCAACTGTAAGGAAATCATATTTATGCGACTGTTCTTTTTCATCTCTTATTTCAAATAATTCTCGACTGGCCTTTCCTGTAGTACAAATTATAGGATCTTCCTGTGCATACGATACTATTTTTCTTATTATATCTTCTCTTTTCATTTCCGCTTCGTTAGAATAGATCATATTTTTCTGATAAATCAGAGCCCCTTTTTTAACGATAAAAGCAACATTTCTGCCTTGTTCTAGTAAATCATTAAATTTAATCATTGTTACAGTAATATCTTTTTCTAAGGTTTCTGCATCTATAATGTAATATTCAATTTCCATATCCTCCAACAGCTTAGTTGTTATTTCACCTTGGAAACTATGCTGGGGTTCATCATGAACGCCTGGCTCACCTCTCCATCCGATTATAAATATCATGGGAATCGAATATACTTTTTGATTCAATAATGATACAACGGGATTAATAATATTCCCTTCTCCACTGTTTTGCATATATACCACTGGGATTTTTCCAGTTGCAAGGTGATATCCAGCTGCCAATGAAACGCAATTGCCCTCATTGGCAGCAATTACGTGATGTTTAGGATCAATTCCATACTTATCCATTAGAAAATTGCATAATGGTTTAAGCTGTGAATCGGGGACCCCTGTATAAAAGTCTGAATTAATTATCTCATACAATCTTTCTATATACATTAATATCGCCCTCACTGTTTTCACAATTCATCAATCAAAGTTATAATATCTTTAACTGGCATTAATTGTTCATCCACCTCTTTAGCACGGTGGTATTTTAAAATATCCATTGCTGTTTTTTCCATTGCCGGAAAAGCACTGCGCAACAACTGATTTGCATAAATTACAACATTAACACCATGTTCAGCAAGCTCTGATTCTGTAATACAGTTATATGAAGTGGGAACAACAATAATTGGTGTCTTTTTATCTTTTTTCCTAAATTGGTTACAAAATTCCAATATTTCATCAGGTTCTTTTCTACGGCTGTGAATCATAATCCCATCCGCACCAGAGCCCTTGTATGCAAAAGCCCTTTTTAATGCATCTTCCATTCCTTGTTCTAAAATCAGACTCTCTATTCGTGCTATAATCATAAAATCATCTGTAAGCTGAACATCTTTACCAGCCTTTATTTTTTCACAAAAATGTTCTATAGTATCTTGTGTTTGAACCACATCTGTCCCAAACAACGAATTTTTTTTCAGTCCGATTTTATCTTCAATAATGACAGCTGATACCCCTCTTCTTTCCAAAGATCTCACTGTATAAACAAAGTGCTCCACCAAGCCACCAGTATCACCGTCAAAAATGACTGGCTTTGTTGTGACTTCCATGACATCATCTATCGTTCTGTATCTGGAAGTCATATCTACAAGTTCTATATCTGGCTTTCCCTTTACGGTTGAGTCACAAAGAGAGCTAATCCACATGGCATCAAATTGGTCCAATTCACCGTTGTTTTCTACCACAGTTTTCTCGGCAATTAATCCTGTAAGGCCGCTATGAACTTCTAGTACCTTTACAATTGGGCACAAATTAATAAGTTGTTTTAATCTTTTCCTTCGAAATTCCGGCATAGATAGTTTTTCTTTAATTTTTCTATCAGCCCGTCTGACATTATCGCTATATGTATACGGAATCTCTATTAGACTGCCGCCATATTGTTTTAGTCTTGATTCTACATGGTCTCTAATCACCTTCATGGGACCTGACTGCCAATTATCTCCATGTATTACATAATCAGGATGAATTTTATCTATAATTGAGTCATACATAAGATCATTTTGAACTATGACATCCTTAATACCACCTAATTTTTTAAACAACTTGACTCTTTCTTCTTGTTCTTTAGTCGGAAAGCGATCAAATCTGACCATTATGCTATCAGCTAAAACGCCAATTATAACTTCTCCATATTTCTTAGCCTCATTTATGATATTCAGATGTCCATCATGAATAATATCTGTTGTAAAGCATGTATATATTATTCCCATATTTTTTCCCTCACCTGTATTTTTCAATTATTTCCTTAATAATATATTCTGCCACTTCATCTATTTCATCAAAATGAACTGTTTTAACCAAATCTGTTCCAAAAGCGTCTTTAACCTTCTTTAATAATTCGTCCGTATAAGTTAATATGCCATTTTCAATACTTTCTATCCCATCCAAATAAATAGATTCCCTGTTTTTTGTACGCATTCTTTCTATTGAAAAGTAATCTTCATAAACATATACGCTAACTTCTTCCCTGCTTCCATCCATGATAACTGGATAACCGCCAATCTCTCCGAATACACCAGGACAATGTAGTTTTATGATCTTCTTATTTCTTACCGCATCTAAAATTGCTGTAATTATTTCAAAATTACTTGATGCATTCATTTGATTTCTTTTAGAATCCGTAGGCATTGAAATACTGCATTTTGACAATATTTTATTAATATCAATATCCATATTTTTATCCTGATATTTTACATTGATAAGCATTTCAACATCTTCAGCATGTCCTTCTTTACTGATAACAACATCATGAAAATGAGATACTGCAAGCGTCACGTCAATGTTCCAGTAATCTTTTATTGCAGCTTCGTCTGCAATAGCAAACTTAATTCTTGGTAACAAATGATTGATATTTCCACTTCCAAAATCAGGATATGCTTTACCAGCTGTCTTTAGCCATGGAATAACTGCATCCGAATAGGATGTATTAATTACGATGGCATTGGATTTCGCTATTTCATATGCAGCCATAATGTTTTTGGTGTATTTAATTGCCAGCGGAGTCCATATTCCATATGCCCTAATAGTGTTCCATGAAATACTCCCGTATTTGAGCCTGGGATAAGCTCTACTACTATTTACAATAATATCTGGCTTGAAAGAAGCAATTGCGAATAAAATAGCATTAATATCTTCTAAGTCAACATTTCCAAGAACCGTTATATTTGTCTTGTTTTGTTTCCTAATCATTGAAGCGACTCTTACAATATTAATATCAGATTGTATTTTTCCCTCGTTTCTACCAACAACACATATATCCATTTTTTCATCTGCGAGAGACATAAGATAATCTAAAAGATAGTTTCCTACACTTCCCAATCCAATTATCATGACTCTGGCATTACGCACTTTTAGTGCAGCTTTCATAATGTTGAGTTTTTCATTTGTTGATAACATACTTTATCTTCTCCAATTTGATATTTTTATACATGTGTCGTATATATATGTACATCGCGGAGCCAAAAATCTGTATCTACCATTTTAGTAAGCATTATGATGCCTCCTTCTATCACTTTGCTATGTAAACATGCACCTGAATAAATAAGTGTGATTCTCCTTTTATTCCTCAAATAGCTTTCTTCAAGGTTCTTTATAACTTTACTGAAAAGTTCACCACCAAACGGATTATACATATAAAAATAATTGTATTCATCCAATTTTTCGGTAACATTACTGGCATCATCTCTAATTACATTGCTATAGTCAATGCCTAGCTTTGTAAAATTATTTTTAAGTATCAAATATAATTCATTATCATATTCAACACCACCAATTTTCTTTATCCCATGATATATAAAATTAATTAAAGAAGCCCCTTTTCCACATCCAAAATCAAAAACTGCATCTTTATCATCAAACACAAATTTATCAAGGACATCAACAAGACTGTAGTCAGGTCCGGTGGAATAGCTTTTATTACCTTTATTGGAAGCTTCTTCATCTATTGTTTTTCCGGTAATCAAATCTAATCCATAATAATATTCAAGGTAATCATAATAAGAAACCTTTCTTTCAGCGTTCTCTGGGAAAAAGAGTTTTCTCACGTAAATATAATCCATATTTTCCTGAAAACCAAGTTGTTTTAAATAAGCTTCTACCTCAATGTCTTTCCCCATCGTGAGTATAATAAAACATTCTTCGTTATTTAATGTTTCAAGAATATATCTGCGTTTTGCTTTAATTTGAAGATTATCTTCTATAATTATGTCTATGCTTCTATTTGTCCTTTTAAATAAGTGTTCTACAAAACAGCCAACATATCCATAGCCCCATATAATAACTTTTTTCCCATTTGTGTACCGGTATAATTCAAGTGTCTTACTATTAAACCTTTCCCATATATCCATTTCTACACACTCCCTTTTAGTGGGCATTAATAAAGCCTGGCTTTGTTTTAACTATTCAAGAATACTTCTGAAATCGTCCACCGTATTGCAATTAATCCAATTACTTATATCAATAAGAGAATATGTTTCTCTTTTTTTCTGTCCAAAATATTTTTGTATAATAATTAAATTTGTTCCCTGTTGTTTCTCTTTTTCTGTTAAATTAATGCAAATCTCTTTTAATCTATTAATATTTTTAAATTTCCAGATTTGCCCGGAATTCCTTATTGTAGTAAAAGATTCATTGATTTCAAAGGTCTCGTGACTGCTATCAAAAATGTAATGGACTTGACTTTTTATATCGTAATAAAAGGCAACAGATTTTGAAGCATCTATTGGCATAAAATTAGCAGTTATGACATCCCTGTCATCACACCAGATTTTTTTAAAATCGTCTGGGTTTACATATAAATCACCCTCTGAAAAAACAATCTCATCTGCTCCCAATTCAAATGCTTTTTCCAGCCCCAATAAAAGACTATAATTTGATCCATAATCAAAATAATGTTCATTTTTAACTGTTAAGATGTCGTATTCCTCAATAAACTCTCTATCAATACACTGATTGAGTTCATCAAACTTAAATCCACCCACAACAATTACAATATCACAGTATTTTTGATTACTTTGTAAAAGCCTGCTTAAAATACAAGTTTTAATATCATTTTCATGGTAAATGCATTTGATGCATTCATAACCGACGGATTGACTAAATCTTGTTGACATTCCAGCTACAGTTAATATTAATGCTTTCATTTTTATACCCCGCATACCGCAAGCCGTGCTTGCGGTACTGCCACCAATAATTAGTTTGGAAGTTTACTTCCAAACTTTCATTTCCTCAACACACATTTCAATTCCTTCCTGCAATGAAATTTGAGGAATCCAATTTGTTCTTTTTCTTATTTTGTCTGTATTTAATATGCGTCTTTCAGGATCCGATTCACGGAAACCTTCAAATATAATTTTGGGGTGCTCAATTCCGAGTTTTTTACCGCAAAGCATTACCAAATCAACAATTGATATCTCTTCATCAGTCGCAACATTGTAAACAGAGCCGTCTAACGCATTTTCTGTTTCTGATAATGAAATAACGGCTGAACAACTGTCTATATTGTGCAAAAATGTGCGTTTATTTACTTTTGAATTTTCAAGAAGTACAACACTTCTCTTTTCTTTAAGGCTAGTTAAAATATGTGGTATTATATGTTTGGGGTATAGTTCGTTTTTACTATATACATTTGCAAAACGAATGGAACAGCCTTTAATCAGGCTCTCGTTTACAGCCTCCTTTAAAAAGAACTCTGTAAGCAATTTTCCTGTCGCATAGCTGGTTCGTTGACTGTGTTCTGCATTCGCCATAACAATAAAATCAGATTCTTTTACCCCATCTTCAGTCCAGGATGCCATTGAATACACTTCAGATGTAGAGCAATTAATATAAGCAAATGCTTTTTGATTTATCGCCTGTTTTAAAAATTTTCTCATACCCAATACATTCGTAGTGAAAGTTCTTTCTACATGATAAAAATGTTCTGTGTGTACAACCGCGGCACAATTGACATATATTAATTTTTCAAACTCCTTTTTTTTACACATTACCTCTGTTTCAAGAATATTCATCTGCTTATCATTATTAAGATCAAACTCATGAAATGAAAAATAGTCTTTATCAATTACATCCTCTAGCGTTCTAATAGATGACGCAAAAAAATTATCAAATCCTATTATATAATGACCTCGTATTAATAGCTGTCTTACAAGCTCATTCCCTGTCATACCGGCAACTCCGCTAATTACATACAAATCAGCCATTTTTTAAACTCCTAACTTTATTCTATTTTTATAAAAAACATCTATTTTATCTGAAGACATCCCCATTTGCTTATCAATATCATATTCTACTTTTAAAAGCCGGACTTCCTCTGTTTCAATGTCTACGACGGCGTACTGTGCCCTATTGTTCAGATTCCTCGGTTGACCAACAGAACCTGGATTAATAAAAATCGTTTTCTTTCTATTTCTGGTACTTATATTTTCCGTTTGATAATATTTTTCAAAACAATGTGGTTCATGGGAATGTCCTGAAAAAACAAAATCAAATTCCTGGTATCCTTGCAAATCCGAATCAGGATGTATGCCAAACCAATACGCGTCCTTGAGATTTCCATGTATAGCCAAACATCTTTTCTTATTTAAGAAAAAAGATTCTTTGCCGCTCTTAAACATTTTATTTTTAATATAGGTTAACGATTCTTCAGTCAATTGCTGTTTTGTGTAATGCGCCGAATTCTGTCCACGCCTAGAGGAAAACCTGTCATACATATTTTCCATAATTGCATGTTCATGATTCCCCCATATATTGCAAATTATCGGAATTTTTATATCCCGTAGCTTTCGAATAACTTCATTGGAATTGGGCCCGTAATCAATCAGATCTCCACAAATTACAATTCCTTCGATCCGTTTATCCGCAAAAATTTTATCCAGAACTGACTGAAATGCTGTTATATTTCCATGTATATCTGAAAGAACCGCTATTATCATACTTAAAATTTAGCAACTCCGCTTTTGCTGTTATACTGGTTTATGCTTTCCGTAATTAAATCAACCCAATAAATATAATCAAATCCTTCCGCTTTCAGATTATCTTCTATTTCAGGGTTTTTTTTCTCTATAGTAATAATTGCTATTTGGCATTGTGGGGCATTAGAAACGCTTTTATATATAGTAAAACCGTCAATTTTCACCCCATTTCTGTCAATTCCATAGTCAAATACCACTGCTAATTCATTTTTGTATTGAAGTACCTGATGCCCTAATTTTCCCAAACCATAAATAGCCACATTCGTAATATTCAGTCGCCTGAAATATGCGTTAATTTCATTAAATATTTCTTTACGGTAAATAATCCCATTATATGAAGTAAATTCTGTCGAACCAAATCTTTTTTTATAATCCAAGCCTGACTTTCCAAGAAAAACATTTCGACAACCCTCAAAAATCATCCTTTCGAGAAATGCTTTGTACAATATTATTCCCGGTGAATATTTCCCAAAACTCATATCATAACTAAGGTTTTCAAGATATACCGTCTTATCAACTAAGCAGTAAAATAGTACTGCTATTGGTTCTCCAGCTAAGTTTAGCGCCATCGCATCTGTTACATGATATTGCTGTAGATATTCTTCTGGAGACAAATTGTATTCTGTACCGTGAGACTGTCTCTTCCATTTAAAATATATGTTAACTATTTTCAGCATTTGATGATCCGAATATACAGTAATTTTCACCTCGCCATATTTTAAGGCCAGATGTTTTTCCTGGCTTTTCAAATAAGACCTATGTTTTCTACGAATCCGTTTGTCTAATTCCTCAATGCTATCCGGAAGACTAATAATGGTTTCTCTCCCTTTAATCAGCATTTTCCCATAATTATTGAAATAGCCAGTTGCTTTTATGCCTATAATATTTTCATTATCATTAAAAACCTTGCCTACAATACTTTGCAAGCATGTCTCTGAAATATCCTTTCCCCACAAATTCAATTCTGCAACTTGGTTTATCTCATGCGCCTGATATTTGCAGTTGCAGTTATCATTGGTGATTTCTCCTTCAAAATAATTATCAGGATATATTAAATCAAATCTATTATAAATTAAGTCATATGCCTCAATATGCTCCATCTTCCAATTCCTCAATTATATTTTTTAATGAAAATATTTTTTTATACCCCACCTTTTTCAATTCGAATAATATTTCTTCATAATAAAAACAAGCTGTTACCACGACGGGTATATCTAAATATTTTTCATTTTCAAATTCACATAATCCAAATATATTTAATTTATCATTTCCAGATAATCCTTTATTTTTATCAATAATTGCTATTACATCAATTCCACAGCCAGTCAGGTCACGGTACAATTGCTTCCCTAGTTCTTTGAAACCATAAATAATTACTTGATTATAATTTCCTGATTTAAAATATCTTGAAATCTTATAGCCCTTTTGAAGTAAGTCGACCCAACGGGAATAAATCCAATAAAATTCACGCATTTTTTGCAATTCTTTTTGGAAATGAGATACATCCACGCTATCAATTTCTGAAATAAGCCTGTAGGCTTCTGCATATTCATATCCTAGGCAGGACTGCATTCCCCTGATTTCATTGAAAAGCTTTGTATATTCGTCATAAGCAAAATTTTTAATCTGAGATTCATATTTTCTGATTGTATTTCTTTTTAATTCGAATACAGTCGATATATCTAAAATATGCGTTGGATTGCTTATCATATTGTGAACTTCATAGGCAAAACATTTTGCTTTAGAATTACATCCTTGCATTGCTTCTAATGTTATTTTTAATGCTGCCAAATGATCCGGATGTTGATCTTCATCGCTGGTCACAAAGACTTTACTATAACTGGTGAAATCCACATCGTATACCCCTTTTATAGACGCTAGTACTTTTCCATCTTCTATGTTCAGCATTTTATATGAATTAACACCTAGCGATTCCATTACATTCTCAAATTCTTCCGCTCTTATTTGCTTTAGCTTATTAGGCGGAACATTTCCCTGCCCCTGACGGCCATCCGTTAAGCAGATTACATCGCATTGTCTGCCATATAACTGTAGAATTCCTCCCGTCCCTATGCTTTCATCATCAGGATGTGGTGCTATTATAAGCAATTTCTCATCTAATCCTACTTGCAATTGTTCCAACATAAAACAGCCTCCGCTATAAATATTAAAACATTTGATAGTGAAAATTATGTATAATATAATTATATATGTCTCTGAAAAAAATATATTTTAGTGGGTTATATACTTTTTTATCTTTTAATTCTTGTACGATTTCAGCTTCATAGGAGCGTGATGCAATTATTACAAACCTACATTTAGAAATTTTTTCATCATCAGGTGAAAAAATTGGAATACCTTTATATTCTTTGTCATGTGTGTTCTTATCAAAAAAACAAGTAGCTGTTACTCCCATCTTTTGAAGCATATTTAAGCACAGCTTACCATCTGCACCAGCTCCATAGATGCAGACAGCATCCTTTGTTAAGTTAATATTTCTCAGGAAATTTTTTTGTTTCGCTGTTTCCCATTTAGCATAATCCCCTATTGTCTTATAAAAATTCCACATATCCACATCAGATATGGTTGTATCTTCAAATTCCACTTCTTCTACATTAGGCAGTGAAAATCCATATTTTTCTATTATAGGTTTCCAAAGATGATAATTGGTATCTATCCATGAGTGAGTTCCAAAGGGGAGTTTTCCTTTTTTCAAAATTTCCATACAGTTTCCAAAATTTGCTTCCATGGAAAATTTGGTTGCAATCTCTATGGACGGAACTGAAAATTCTACATCCCCCCGCTGACCACAAATTGCCCAAAAAACATCTTCGGCATTTAAAATGTCTTCTTTGTATTTTCCATCAAGAATCACATTTTTATATTTTTCAAGAACCCTAATACATGCTGCGACTTTTCTAAGCGAAAAACCTCCGTTACAAACAACCACATCCCCTGCCACCTCATCAAGAAGGTGGCTATAAAGTGGAGCTGCAATATAGTCATAATTCATATTGCAATACATTTCTAAACAATCTTTAAAAACAAATGCATCTAATTGATATATCAAAATATATTCATAATCAATGAAGCGATAATAAAACTCCATACTTAATAATAGATTATTATAGGTATTTGAACTGGAAAAATTCTTATCTTCAAATCTTTCAATTTTCGCATTTTTTATTAAATCTATATATTTCACATCTGAAGAACTAGGTAATACAAATATAATTTCAAAATTACCTAATACTTCTCCGGCCTGTTGTAAGGCCACCTTCTCAAATATATTAAGTTCCTTTTTGTGTGTAGGGATTAATACTGCCACCTTACTCATAACTGTAAGCTCTCCTTGTTATGTACAAAAACTATTATAAGTATTCCTTTCTTTAGATCTTTGCCATAATTAATCTAAAACATTTTATTTGTCCATGTTTCAGGTGTCTTTTTATTTATAATTTCAACATCTAAATGATATCTGAATTTTCTTGTTCCCCTGCTCTTTATATACTTAATCATTTCTTCTAAGCCATCTTCTAAAGAGTATCTTGTATTATAGCCTAATAGCTTTCTAGCCTTATTCGCTGAACAGGTTGCAAGTTTAACTTCCTGTGGCCTTCCCCCTACATATATAGGGTCTAAATCAAAATTTAGCAAATTTGCAATTGTTTGAGCTAGCGTATTAATTGTTATAAACTCTTCGTCTGGGCCAATATTAATAATTTCTCCAATAATATTATCTGCGAATCCCATTTTCATTAGGCAATAAATGTCATCCTGCACAAAAGAAAAACATCGTTTCTGTTCCCCATCTCCATAAATAATTGGTTGCTTTCCTTGCAACATCATGTTAATCATTATAGATGCAACATTTCTATAGGGATCATCATATTTCTGCCTAGGTCCAATTATATTATGCGGTACCGCTATGACAAGCTCCATTCCGTGTACCTCGGCTAAGCATTTAAGCATATTTTCGGCAGCAAATTTTGATATTCCATATGGATCCTGTGGCTTAGGAATCATTGTCTCTACAAATGGAACCGACTCCTGCTCACCATATCTAGCCATACTGGAACAATATACAAATCTTTTTACATTTTGAGATATTGCTGCCGAAGCAACACTTGCAGTTATTTGATATGTATTTTGACATATCAAATTTGGTGAAAAGACACTTAATCCTTCATAAGCAGTACATGCAGTATGATATACTATGTCCACGCCTTTTAGCAGTTTATTCATAGTATTCAAGTATTGACAGTCAATTTGATAAAATTCCGCTCCATTAGGAACATTATCTAGATACCCACCTATCAAATTATCACATCCTGATACCTCATGCCCTTCTCTTAGCAAAGCATCTGCTAAATGACTGCCCAGAAAGCCTGCAATACCTGTAATAAATACTTTCATTATGTCCTTACCTCTCTATTGTGATTTTATTTAATTCTTTAAGGCTCAATTATGTTCTTTGCTTCTTTTCAACTTTAGATAATAAAAAACTCTTAAGATTATCATCCTCCAGTGGCTCATCTGTCTGTACGTTATATAATTTTGTCAGACCGTTTGAGAATATTAATAGTTTCCATCCTTCTTTAAAGACAAACCCTTCAAATGCTAATAGCTCTGTATTTTTATCAGCTTTTGCATATAAAAATTTAAAATCCGGATTATATATTGCCGATCTGCCTATTTTAATAAATTCATTATCATTAACTGAATATTTTTTATTATCCAGCATAGAAATAATGACATCATTGATATTAATCAGCGAAAAAAGGGGTTCGTGTTGTTCAGGTATTCTTTTATTATCTATTAATGCAAATGGAATTCTAATTAGTTGATTACCTGCTGAAAAGTCGATCTCTTTTATGTTATTTAATTGTGTATGATAATCTAAAATAAGATTCCCGTGGTCAGCGTAAATGAGGATGTTACATTTCAAGCATTGTAATACCGGTGTTACAACATCATCCAGATACATTAAAGCATCTTTATGCTGTCTGTTATAATCTGTTCTTAACGAGCTTCCATGTTTTTCAAGATAATCAAACATTATATTCAAGCCATCCGTCAATAAAATATCTGTTGTATACGGATTTACATAAGAAAAATGACTTTCATCTTCTTCATGCAGGTAAAATAATCCATTATCAGTATTAATGGCATCTATAATGAAATCCCACATTTTTTCTGTTACAGTTTGGTCTCTCCCAGTATAATGAATTGATCCGTCCTGTACATAACAAGCACCTCCATCATAAAAATAAATTTCACGTTCCTGTGACTTCGCATATTGTACAAACCTGCATTCATTAGAATTAACATATGCTTTTAAATAATATTGGGTGCGCTGATCCGTATTTTCACTATACGCTGGCACTAGACTTTCAAATGTCGATGTAGAATAAGAATAAGCGTTATGAAACCATGTGGCATTCTTTTTAATAAACAAAGCCAACTTACCCATACATTCTTCAGAAACATCAATATTTCTTAATCCATCAAAACAAAACATAAGTACATTGTTCTTAGATATTTCCGAGGCTGCCTGCAATTCCATTTTGTATAAATTTTCTATACTATCTTTAAATTCTTCGCTTATACTTATTCCAAAATCTTTTGAGCATTCTTCAATTTTATTAAGAGCAGATAAGAAATCCTTTATTTTTATATACTCTGCAATAAGACTAATATATAGTTTTTTTAATTCATTGAGACTTGTCCTATCACTTGAAGCTATTTTACGCTGTAAATAATTGATCTGTTTATAATACGCATATGGCGTATCCATTCTATAAAATTCTCTATCTGCAGATATACCTTTCTTCTCCAGCACTTCATATACATCTAATACATCTTTAGCTTGATATTTTTCTAATAATTCCCGTCTTATTTCTTTTCGATATTTATATGATGAGATAATTACTCCATCTATTTTGTGGGTATCAATTTCGTCTCGGCTAATTATTTTAAAACCATTTGAATGTAAATTTCCACTATTATTATCAATAATGTACTTTATATCCCTTAACTCAAAAATAAATTTTGCCATCATCTGTTCCGTATGCTGTCCATAACAATAGATAGCAGCATTGCTATGCTGACCCATAAAGTCCCTTAGTGATTCTTTAATAATTGAAAGTATTTTATTGTTATCAATTGAACTAGATATATTATATTTATCTATAAGATTTTTATATGCAGTTATTAAATTCCTTTTTACCATTTATCAAAATACTCCTGGTTCTTCTTGGTTTTCTCCCAATTATCTTATTATTATTTACTCCATAATCAAGTAACCATTTAATTATTTGGTTCCTAATGTCTTCGTCAACAATAGCAATTATAATAAAATCTACATTGTCATAATTGAATTCAGTCGGATTTACCACATTCATGCATGTATCAGTGATTTTCTCAGCATTTTGATCCAGACATGCAACCACACGAATATCTTTTTCATGAATTAATTGTTCAAAATAATCTTTGCCAACAACTCCCGCCCCATATATACATACTTTTTTCTGTTTTAATAATTGAATATCATCAAACTCATAAATCCTTATATGGGGATTTTTTTCTTCTATACGCAATTTCTCGCACATCAAACAATGTATAAATTCAGCAGTTTCGTCACGTAAGCTATTAAGCAAATCATATTCTTCCATTACGTCTAAAATATTTTTAGACAAGCATACTCCTGAAATTATCTGCTCTGACTTGTTTATGTGGGACAAGGAATGCTCTGAAATCTGGTAATGATATAATGGTAAATTTGCCATTAAAATTTTTTTGCTTTCAAACAAACCTCTTAAATTACACAGCAGATCTTCGCCCTGCTGTTGTATATCTGGAATTCTCCCCATACAATTATTTATTAACTTCCTTTTATATAATTTAGAAAACAGATCAAAACTATATTTTCCATCCAAATTACTGTTTAAGAAGCTGTTTAAAAGATATATGAATTTTTCTTCGTTTGTTTTAAATTCTTTTATTTCATTACAGGTTACCCGCTCATAACCAGCTATTTTCCCATTTTTTTCATTAACCGATCCAAAATATGCAATATCAACATCTTTTTGATCAATTTCTTTTATCCAAGCATCATACATTTGTGGCTCAATATAGTCATCCGCATCTACAAATGATACATAATTTCCGCCACACAATTCCAGTCCCCTTTTCCTAGCTTTAACAGAGCCGCCATGTATATCATGTATTACCTGTATACGCGGATCCTTTTTCCTGTATTCTTCACATATATCCCCCGATCCGTCTGTAGAACCATCATCCACCAACACAATCTGTAAATAAGGATAAGTTTGATTTACAACACTGTCTATACATCTTCTTATTGTATTTCCTGCATTAAAAACTGGTATTATAACACTAATAGTTGTCCTCAAATCAATCACCCTAAATATTATCCATTTACTTTTTTACGATAATACAGCTATCATGGATAAACGCCACCATTTCAATCATAGAAGCCAGCATCACTATTTCATCTCTTAGACACACTAATGAATTTTTTAAATTGATATCTTCTAAATATGTGCCAGAATTAACAGCTAGCGCTAGAGCCTCACAAAATTCATACGCAGATGCATATGTATCATCAAACCCATTACTGCATTGTTTTATATGGCTGGTATTTAAGTCTTCCATTATAAACACCCCACCATTTTTCATCTTAGGAAGCAGATGCCATATTGCTTTTATCTGATCTGACCAATAATGTGATGCATCATCAATTAATATATCTGGAAGCAGTTTCTCACCCAATTTTTCCAAACTTTCTTCCCAGCCTAAATCCTGAATAATGATTTCTTTATTACCACCTGCATACTCTAAACACCGTTTATCAATGTCGACTCCATAAATTTTTCCGTTTACAAAATATTCACTCCACATATCTATGCTTGCACCATTCAAAACTCCTAGCTCTAATAACACGATTTCTTTATTTTTCCATTTGGCAAGGAAAAATTCGTATTTGTTCAAATAATTATGGTCTCTACTTGACTTATCTGTGCCTTTTAAAACGCCAATCATATTCAAATCTGTATATATAGAGAAATATCCTTCTTTAGATTCACTCCAGTTAGAACTATGAATTTTTTCATAACTATCCATATATTGTCTATATAATCTTTGTCTGTATATTTGGCTCTTTTGTAGGCCGTACTCTAATAAAAAATCAAAAATTTCTAACTGAAGTGCTATACCTACCGCAATAAATATTCCACACGTTTCATCAAGATTAATTTCATTTATTTCGTATACTTTAATTCCACATAAAGATTCAGGGGAATCTTCCTTTTTTTCACTTATGATTATGCCCTTAATTTCAATATCCTCTTCCAATAAATATCTTATAATCAGCGGTGCACATGTGCCTGCACCATATATGTATATTCGGTTATGTTTATTACAGAAATTTAGTATTTCATTTCTGTCCTTGTGAAGCTTTTTAGCTATATTTTTGTCCATATCTACCATCCCTCTATTCGTATCAATTGAACTGTGTATTCATTTTAATCATCTACACTCCCAACAGTCCACAAACTTGCGAGTAAGCACAAACTTGTAGTTTGAAAAATTTATTTTTTACATTTTACCGTTCAAATACAGATTTCTCTGGTAAAATTTCCGTTAATGCACATGTTATTACTTCTTTGACTATGTTAAAATCATTTGTATTTTTTTCATTTAAGCTTAATAATGGGTACTGATGTTTTTTGATTAAAGAAGCAATTTCCTGACAATTTTTTGCATCAACTTCTCCAAAATACCCATTACATTTATGGGGAACAAAATCTCCCTTACATATTTGCCACATAGCAATCAACTGTTGAGTAACATCCGAATATGTCCGCACGCGATTCCTTGATGCATAATCTAGCGCTTTAGGCTCTTTTTCCCAAATTTCTTTCAAAACAGATTTTTTTATTGGTTTAGCTTCATGTGGATATACAAAGGATTCAAAATTATTCCAATATTTCATTGCTATATTATGTTCTACCCTTTTCCCATAAATTGGATCAAACCACTTATGCCAGTTTTTTTTCACTACTTCCTGCTTATCAAAATTCCTATTCAATATCAACATATTATTAATAAAAGCATAAAGAAGTTGCGGTGTCATTTCTCCTTTCAATGCGAAATGTGTCTCTACTGCCTCCTCGCAAGGAAGATCTTCCTGAAAGTAATATTCCTCTGCGATAGGTGCTATTGGAAATAAATCGTCATTAAATAAAATAAAATTTTCGCTTAATTCGGGTATACGAAAGTAATTCATTTCTATAACATTGGAATTAAAAGTCGGTAAATATTTTTCCGGAATATAATCCGTATGCTTTACAACAATTAAGTCTTTATAGCCTGTATTGAGCCAATTTGGTAAGTGGCCCCATGTAATAAAAAAAACTTTATTCACCCAAGGCATATACTTTTCAATCCCTCTGAAAACAAATTGGAGATTATCCCAGCTTTGATATCGGATGTCAGGATCTCCAATCTCCTGCAGGTGTTCTGACTCCATATATGTATTTTTTAACGCCTGCCATTCAGGATCGTCCCCGTTCACCCAAGGCATAACTAAGTCAATTTTACTATTCATGCATTCACTCCTTATGTATGGCGATTAAACTAAAATTTATGGAAACTCATAATATTTCCCTTTTATTTTAAATACCTGCAATAATGTATACTTTTTGGGACTACGCTAACTTCAGACAATTTGCACATTCTGGAAATCAAAAGCACTTGAATTTTTGATTATAATGTGTTAAAATCTACTTGTTTTAAGTGCTTTTTAATTAATCCCAAAAAGTATACTTTTTGGGACTGAATATTATATGCATATTTATTCATTTTAATGTGAATATACTTTACACCATACCAGGGTGAAGGTTGAAAGAAATTCTTTCAACCTTGATTTGAGGGACAAATGAATTTTCAAACATATTCGTTTAACCCATGGAGACAAAGATGGAACAAACCCTAAAAAGAATTGCAATATTTGTATTTTATGATCATGAAGGCATTGTCGAGCCATATGTAATAAAGCTGTTAGATGGAATGCACGATTACACAGACTATATCTACACTGTTGCCAATGGCTTTGTACAAAAAGAAGGCCGGGAGCAGCTTGCATTACATTCTGACAAATTATTGATACGTGATAATAAAGGATTTGACGCCGGTGCAATCAAGGATGTAATTGCAGATTTAAATAATACAAATATGCTTGAGCAATTTGATGAGCTCGTTATATATAATGATACATTCTGGGGGTTCTTCTATCCCCTGTCGGATTTTTTTGAAGGAACAAGCAAAGAACCTGACGTAAATTTCTGGGGGTTTACGGAATGGCCGGGCAATGCCCCTGATGACAGGATACATATACCGGAGCATCTCCAATCTTATTTCCTATATATTAAGAGCCGGATGCTTCATAGCATGGATTTTTTAGAATTCTGGAATAATATGCCTTATTGCGAAAAATTTACGGAAGTACTGATTCAATATGAGCAGAGTTTTACCCATTATTTTAATGAAAGGGGTTATAAAAGCAAGGCATATTATACGGTGGAAAAACTTGGCGAGAAAAAAGAATTTAATAAAATCTCGTATTTCATATATGCTTATGATTTGGTGGAGAAACTTCACTTCCCAATTTTAAAATGTAAAACCTTCAGCATTGAGGGCAATATGGCGGATAGTGAAAAGCTTATGGATTTTCTGGAAAAAAACCATCTCTATGACACAAAATTAATCAAAAGTCATTCAATTCGTTTTGCAAATGAACGGTCATATTTTAATCTGAGAGAAATAAATAAATTCTGTAAAAAGTATAAAAAAATATATGTTTATGGGGCAGGGAATTATGGAAAGAATGTAAAAGCATATTTAGACGCCTATGGATATCCCTTTGCAGGTTTTATAGTTACGGAAAAGAAAGATACGGACGAGCAAGATACGCAGGAATTTAAAAATTTTAAATTAGAACCTGAAAGCGGACTTATTATAGGCCTTATTCCAAAGTATACAAAGGAAGTTCTTGAAACAATAAAAGGGAAAATACCGGATGACCAGATATTTACCGGACAATATTTAAGATGAGCATAAGCGAATCGGAAGCATTTGCCGATCAGTGCTGAATATAGCATGCTGAATCACACTTACTCCAGCTCAATTGATGCTGAAACATAAATAGAGGAATTATGAAAGATTTTATATTTGAAAAATGCCTATTGCGTAATGTTCGGCAGATTACTCCCAAAATGAATAAAGGAAAAAAAGATATATTTGTCAAAAACTATGAAAGAGGTTTATATGCAGATCATGGCATAGATTTTGTTCCTACGGAGGAATACAGGATTACAGAAGACCAGTTGATATTTCGAGGAATCCATTTGCAGTATCATAAACCTCAAAAGAAAATTATATCAGTAATTGCAGGAGAGGCATATATCACGGTGGTGAATTTGGACAAAAAATCATCTCAGTTAGGACAATATGAAACATTCCTGCTAAAGGGACAAGACCCCAAATTAATTTATGTGCCTGAGTGGTTTGGAGTCGCAACAATATCTTTAAAAAATAATACGACGATTTCAGTGGTGAGCGACGGACTATATTATGAAAAATACAGTGGAGGGATCCGGTATGACGATACTACGTTAAAAATCCGGTGGCCGGTACAAGATTTTTGTATTTCAGAAAAAGACAAAAAATTAATATCTTTTGAAGAATACATGTGTTTGTGAGCATTTGAATCGCTGCGGAAAATTTAAGTTTTCAAAGAAGATAAAAAGGGGCGGCAGCATGAAAGTTGTAATATTAGCGGGTGGACGAGGTTCCAGATTAAGCGAAGAGACAAATATAAAACCTAAACCCATGGTAGAAATCGGTGATGTGCCTATCCTATGGCATATTATGAAAATTTATTCTCACTATGGTTACAATGACTTTGTTATATGCTGTGGATACAAGGGGGAATTAATAAAACAATACTTTACAGATTACCGAATCAGGACATCTGATATAACCGTCAATATGCGTGATGATTTTATTAAAATACATCAGAATATCATAGAGCCATGGAATGTTACATTGGCGGATACCGGACTAAATACAAATACTGCAGGACGTATTATGCGGGTCAGGAAATATCTTGATGGGGAACCTTTTATGCTGACGTATGGGGATGGAGTTTCTGATGTAAACATCAACAAAATTGTTGAGTTCCATAACCAGAACAAAAGGGTTGCCACAATCACGGCTGCAAAACCGGCAGGAAGATGGGGCGCTATCCAAATTTCTGAGAAACAAGGAATTGTTGAAACTTTCCAGGAAAAAGACAAGATGAATGAAGCATGGGTGAATTCCGGATTTGCCATATTTGAACAGGACCTTTTTAAATATTTGGAAAGCGAAGAAGAACAACTGGAGAAAGAGCCCTATGACAGGCTGGTCGCCGAAAAACAGATTGATGCATATAAACATTACGGATTCTGGCATGCTATGGATACTGTAAATGACAGAGCCGTGCTGGAAGAATATTGGAAAAGCGGAAGCGCGCCATGGAAAGTCTGGTAAAAATCTTACATAGAATCCAGGGGATGAAAAGTATAAGCAATTTGATTCAGTGGGGGAAAGTTGAATGCGTGAAAAACAATTAATGATAGGCATCCCGACAAAAGATCATCCGAGATATATACAGTTTTATTTGTCTAAAGTTCTTGATGTTGCAAGAGAGTATGGTATTGATTTACACATATATGACAGCAGCGAAACCAATCTGACGGAAAATATCATTTATAAGAGAATAGAAAGCGGATATAGCAATTTATATTACCATAGATATGATGCCGGCCTGGCGCCGGAAAAAAAAATAAAAGATATATTTGTTGGCAGTGGTTATGAATATGTCTGGCTTTGTGGGGATGGTGTGGTTTTAGATTTGGAGAACATTCTTCCATTTGTTATCCGTGAGATGAAGCAGAACAGGGATTTGATCGCATTTAACTGTATTGATGGAAAAGGCAGATATACACAATACGATGATCCGATTAAGCTCATCTTAGAGCAATGGGTATCTATTGCTTTATACGGAGGAACTATCTACAAAGGGGAGCTTTTTTCAGGACAGGAATGGGACAGGCTTTTTCCGTTGTATACGGCAAATATACCATTGGCAGGTACTTTTGATATTTTGTCAAGAAAGACAATAAATGTTGTCAGTGTAGATACATGGTTTTGTGTTCATAGCGTATATAAGGAAGAATCAACATGGATTACAGACGGACGTTTGCTGCAGGCAGTTGTTGACGATATGCCCGCAGCAGTAAATAATTTGCCTCATAGGTATGATCCTGTAAAAAAAACAGTGGCAAAACTTTTTTCCTCTGGTAGAGATATGCTTTTAGCGCCTAATATCTGGTGGTTAAGGACTACAAATAATGTAACCCCTCAAAAAGTTATCAAGTATAGAAAACAATTGCGGGAAATTACAGATACAAATTATTTGCTGTTTTTGGGAGGCTCTTTTGTCTCTAAAAAAATTGCAAAAAAACTATCAAATATTTTTTCGTACGCATAAATACAAAACTAAATATCGGGAGGAAGCAATGAAAAAAATTCTTGGTTACATATCTTTAGGATTATGGGGATTGGCATGTACCTATTATCTCATAAAAGTGGTAAATGCTGCAGACAAAAAGATCGATGCCAAAGAAGCGGAAATCAGGAAATTCAAGTTATACTACAATTTATGCAGCTGCTGGGTAGGGGCAAAACAACGGGGAAAAAGCGTTGCCGAATATCTGCAGCATGAAAACATAAATACCATCGCTGTTTATGGTATGGGTGACATAGGAATCAGATTTTGTAAAGAATTACGGGGAACAACAATCAATATCAAATATGTTATGGATCAGAATATGACATTAGATACGACTTTTGCTCCCAGGATAAGCCTAAGTGAAGAACTTCCCAAAGTAGATGCGATTATCGTAACTCCAATCAATGTTTTTCCGCAAATAAGGAATATGCTCTCAGCCAAAACCGACTGCACAATTCTATCAATAGAGGACATTATCTTTGGTTTGTAATCTTTCTGAAGATAGCACAGTTGATATCTTGTAAGAAGGAGAAAGCAATATGCAGGAAAAACAGTTAATGATAGGTATCCCAACAAAAGATCATCCAAGATATATACAATTTTATCTATCCAGGGTACTGGATGAGGCAAAAACATATAGCATTGATTTGCATATCCTTGATAGCAGCGAAAGCGATCTGACAGAACATATTGTCCGCCAAAAAATAGCACAGGGATATTCTAATTTATATTATCACAGATATGATGCCGATTTGCTTCCGGAAAAGAAAATAAAAGATATATTGGTTGACAGTGGTTATGAATATGTCTGGCTTTGTGGGGATGGTGCGGTCCTATATCTGGATAATGTGGTGCCGTTTATCAGCAAGGAGATGGAAAAGGGCAGGGATCTGATTGTATTTAACTTTATCGACAGAAAGGAAAGATATCTGGAATATACGGATCCTATTAAGTTGATTACAGAACAATGGATGGTTCTTACATTGTATGGGGGAACAATTTATAAGGGAGACCTTTTTTTGGAAGAGGAGTGGAACAAACTTTTTTCCTTATATACAGCTAATGTACCACTAGGAGGGATATTTGATATTTTTGCAAGAAGACCAATGAATGTAGTTGTTGTAGATACGGAATTTTGTATCAACAATGTATATAAAGAAGGATCCACATGGGTGAAGAGCGGGCGTTTTCTGCAGGCAGTTGTAGATCGTATGCCAGCAGCTGTGAATCGACTTCCCGGATTATATGATCCGGTGAAAGAACAAGTGGCAAGGATTTTTTCCAGAGGGAAAGTTATGCTTCTTCCTTCGAATCTTTGGTGGCTAAGAGCCGATGACAATATTACACTTAAAAAGTCGTTTAAATACAGAAGACAAATCAGAGCTGCTACCGGCGCAAAAGTTACAGATTTTCATTATATGTTGTTGTGGGTAATATCACTTGTCCCGAAAAAGACTGCCAAAAAGATGACCAATATTTTTTGGTATCCGTAAAGTAGAATGAGATTTTGGGTGGCAGTACCGCAAGCACGGCTTGCGGTATGCAGGGGGGAGAAAAATGAGAGAAAAATGCATCGTTTGCGGAGCGCCGCTATTAAGACCTCCGCTGTATATATGTCAAAATATGCCGCAAGTGTCACAAAACCTTCCTGTAAAGGAAACCCTAAATATGGATGCCCCGATGGATTTAAACTTATGCCAGTGCAGTGGCTGCGGCCTCGTCCAGTTTGATTGTGAACCGGTGCCGTATTATAAAGATTCAACCAGAGCGGGAGAACGCTGCGAAGCACTGATTGCGCTGCGCCAAAAGCAGTACAAACATTTAATAGAAACTTATCACCTCCAGGGAAAAAAGATTTTAGAAGTTGGCGCTGGCAAGGGAGGATTCCTGAAAACTTTGAAGGAAATGGATGAGTACCAGATAAAGGAATATGGAATTGAGAATAACGCGGAATTTGTAAAAATAGCAAGGGAAACAGAGGGAGTAAATGTTTGTCAGGGTTATATGGATTTTCCTGAAATGACGCTCCCTGACGGACCGTTTGATGCATTCACGTCGTTTGCATATCCGGCAAGGCTGATTGATCCAAATACCATGTTGCGTTGTACTTTTCATAATTTGGTAGAAGGCGGCATCGGGTTAGTTATGGTGCCAAGCTTGGAGCATCTCTTAAAACCGGAGGGATTTTTCGACATTGTAAGAGATCATATAGCATTCTATAGTGAAGAAACCTTACATTTTCTCCTTCAAAATAATGGATTTGAAGTATTGGAACACGGAGAAGTATCCCAAATATATATTTATGCCATTGTAAGAAAGCGAAAACCGTATGATATGGCAAAGATCTGGTCAAATGTGGGTACCCTGGCAGACGAAGTGAAACGATTTGTGAAAAAATCCACGCAAAATGGAAAGAAATTAGCAATCTGGTGCGCAGGACATTTTGCATTTACCGTGCTTTCTACTACCGGAATTGGAGAGCAGGTGAGCTACATCATTGATAATGCAAAGTTTAAGCAAGGGTGTTATTCTCCGGGTTCCCATGTATTAATTACAGGATGTGAACATTTTGAGGAAGAGCCTGTGGAAACAATCCTGATTTTAGGCCCTATTTATATTGATGAAATAGTAAAAGAAATCCGTTTGAAATGCTCGCCGGATGTTTCTATTGCTGCCATGGACAAAAATGGACTCAGAGAAAAGCTTTAATTGTGTGTTATATACCATATTTTCCAGAAGGAGGATAAATTTACATGCGCATGAAAGTTTCCGATTATATTGTACAGTTTCTTGTAGAGAAAGGAATTAAACACGCTTTTGGCTATCCGGGCGGTTCTGTTACTAATCTTATGGATTCCTTTCGTAAACGGGAAAACGAGATTTCCGCCCATGTGGTGTACCATGAACAGGCAGCCGCCTTTGCAGCATGTGCTTACGCACAGATAACAGGGCATCCGGGCGTTGCCTATGCAACAGGCGGACCGGGCGCAACGAACCTGATTACAGGAATCGGGAACGCATATTATGATTCTGTTCCGATTATTTTCTTTACGGGAAACGTCAATACATATGAGGCAAAAAACGGTCAAAACATCAGGCAGCGCTCTTTTCAGGAGTCCGATATTATATCTGTGGTGAGCCCACTGACAAAATTTTGTGCATATGTCAGCACGCCGGAAGAAATCCGCTATTATCTGGAAAAAGCATATTTCTCATCTATGGAAGGAAGACCGGGCCCTGTTTTACTTGATCTTCCTATGGATATACAACGAGCGCAAATAGATACGGAGGGCTTAAAGAGTTACGTACAAACGCCAAACGTAATGCCCGACAGTAAAGCAGAATTTAAGGATAAAATAGTACAATTGCTTTCACAAGCAAAATCTCCCAGTCTTATTTTGGGAAATGGAATTAAAATATCTCATACTACTGAGTTGGCACGCAAAGCAGTAGAAAATTTAAAGCTTCCGTATGTTACGAGTATGATATCATTTGATGTGCTGGCAGACAATCCATATTATTATGGTTTTCTGGGTGCTTACGGTATGCGGGAAGCTAA
>ERZ777011.1467-NODE-1467-length-24494-cov-12.865052_pt1 | contig 24494 bp, 15 predicted proteins | sample MGYA00374964_ERZ777011 | MGnify/ENA primary metagenome ERZ777011 (study PRJEB29310, sample SAMD00008975) | mouse gut metagenome | study: EMG produced TPA metagenomics assembly of the Metagenome analysis of fecal microbiota from mouse which was promoted... | reverse complement strand
TAACTAATTTTAACACAGATTTTCCCAAAAATTATTTGCTCAAATCAGAGTAAACTATTAGATTTGCACGTGTAAAGAAAAGGTTTAACCAATATTTAAAGATTAAAACAATGGTGAAAAAGGTGGATAAAAGTGTGAATATTTAAATAAAAAAGTATGAAAATATTAAAATATATAATTAATCGAATAAAAATATGTTTTTTTGTCGGCAAAAATACCCAAATCCAATCCGGAATAAGGATACTGACCAAAATACACATAATATAAACCAATTAAAAACCACAAGTCAATGCAAAAAACACTATTCCGCGTGCTGTTGCTGCTGGTAGCGGCGATGGGTACGTCTGTTTTTGCGTCGGCCCAGACCGTGGAACCCCGCAAGGGCGTCGTGCGCGTGAAATTGCAGCCGGAAATGGCGCGCAATCTCGGCGACCAGCCCATCAAAGTGAGGAACAACCAAAAGATTGGACGTTACTCGCAATTCAACGGGGCTTTGAACACGATCAAGGCCGTGTCGATACGTCCGGCGTTTCCGGCAAATGAGAAGTATGCCGCCGACCGCGCCCGTTACGGACTCGACTGCTGGTACGAGATTACATTCGACGAGAGTGTGTCGCCGTACAATGCGCGCAAATTGCTTTCCGGCGCCGCCGGCGTGCAGAAAGCCACAGTGAAGAAACCTTTGAAACTTTTCGACGGCGACGCCAAGTACACCATTGTAAGCCCAGAGGCTATGGCCTCGCGCGCTTCGTCGACGATGCCGTTCAACGACCCGCGCCTGCGCGAGCAGTGGCACTACAACAACACGGGCACGATGGTCGATAACGTAGAGGGCGCCGACATCAACCTTTTCGAGGCCTGGAAAATCACGACAGGCTCGCCCGATGTGATTGTTGCGATTATCGACGGCGGTATCGACGTGAACCATGAGGACCTCAAAGCCAACCTCTATGTGAACGAGGCAGAACTCAACGGCGTGCCCGGCCAGGACGATGACGGCGACGGATACGTCGACAATATCTACGGCTACAATTTCTGCACGCGCTCGGGCGTGATTTATCCTCACGACCATGGCACGCATGTTGCCGGCACGGTAGCTGCCGTGAACAATAACGGCAAGGGCGTGGCCGGCGTGGCCGGCGGCGACGGTACGCCGAATTCCGGTATCCGCATGATTTCGTGCCAGGTGTTCGACTCCCGCGCCGGCGTGCCTTCGCAGGGCGACTTTGCCGAGGCGTTGATTTATGCCAAGGAACACGGCGCGTCGATAGCGCAGTGCTCGTGGGGCTGGGAAGCCGAAAACGAATATGAGGAAGACGTGCTCGACGCCATCCGCTATTTCACGGCAGAGGCGCGTTCGTCGAAACTCGCGGGAGGTCTTTGTATCTTTGCCGCGGGCAACTCCGGCGCTACCGGCAAATTTTACCCCGCTTGCATGGACGAGGTGCTGTCGGTGGGCGCAATGACTTGCAGCCTGCAACCGGCATCCTATTCCAATTACGGAGAATGGGTCGACGTAATCGCCCCCGGCGGCTTGCTCGACTACTCGCAAAACCAGGGCGTGCTCTCCACGCTTCCCAACGACCAGTACGGTTTTATGGAGGGAACATCGATGGCATGCCCCCATGTGTCGGGTATCGCGGCCCTTGTGCTGTCGAAGCACGGTTCGCCGACACTCACAGCCGACGCTCTGAAAACACAGATTGAGACATCGGTCAACGACTTCTATGCCCTCAATCCTGACGCAGCCGGCCTTTACGGCTCCGGCTATGTCGACGCCTACAAGGCATTGCAGATGGGCACAGGCTCGGCTCCGCAGCCTGTGGGCGCAATCACGGCCCTTCCCTCGCAGGAAAGCATCACCCTGCAATGGATAATCCCAGAATCGGGCGACCACAATGTGAACAATCACATATTATATTATTCCACATCGCCGTTTACCGAAGCCTCGCTCGACAAGACACAGCAGAAAGTAATCGACACCAAGTTCAGCACCTCCGGCGATGCCTTTGAATATGAACTCACGGGCTTGCAGCCGCTCACTACATATTATATAGCGCTGAAAGCCGTCGACCGCTGGGCCAATGCCTCGGCGCTTTCCGAGGTTGTGACCGCGTCGACCAACGCGGGCCCGAACATGGGCGTGGATAAGAACTCGCTTTCAATCAATATAACCAACGGCGCAGTCGTGCCCGGTCAGTTTGTCATAACCAACGACGCCGACGGCCGTTTGAAGTGGAATTTCACCACGCAGACAAAATCGGCCTCAATCTCGGCTTTGTCGCTTGTGAAGATGAACTCGCCCTACAAGGGCAACATGGGATTGCAAAAGGCTCCCGCGCAGCGTGCGTCGGCATTTGTAGCCGCCGATTTCGAGCAAGCCGACTATCCCAAGCAGTTTAACTATTTTAACAACATCGAGGCATTTATCGGAGATATGGACGCGTCGCTTCCCAACTCTATGGCCCAGATGTTTACGGTCGACGCCTCGCGTTATCCCGAAGGCTTCAACTTGACTCACCTCAATGTGCAGGGCAGCGGCACGCACAGCCCGACGGTGGCCATCTACCGCGGCACGTCGCTGAACGAGGCCAATAAGCTCACGGAATTCACGCCCTCTTATTTCTCTTATTATCTCGACGTGCAGCTCGAGGAGCAATTCTATTTCGCTCCCGGCGAGAGCTTCTTCGTGGTGCTTCATTTCCCGGCATCGGACACTCTGTATCCCCTTGGCGTGGCACAGGCCTCGTCGGAGGCCGCGGCAGCCACCCAGGCTTACATGTCGAACGACAACGGCCGGACATGGACGCTGCTCTCGGAAGCGCTCAAAGGCTCGAAATATGCTTATTTTGCAGAAAAGGCCACATATGCCCTCACAGTCAAGAGCTCGAATCCCGACTGGTCGCAGGTGCTTACGCTCACGCCGGCCGGCGGCACGATCGACCCCCACGCCACACAGGAAGTGGAGGTGGGCACGTCCACGGCGTTGCTCTGCAACGGTACCTACCGTTTCAATCTCGGGTTTGAGACCAACGAGACAGCCAAGAACGACGACAATATCGCCGTTACCCTTACGGTAAGCGGCCAGAAGCCCGACATCACCGTAAGAGACATTATCGACTTCGGCTCGCTCATCGTGGGCCAGCAGAAGACCATCACGGTGGAAGTGTTCAACAAAGGCTACGGCGCGTTTGCCGGCAACTGGGGCAATATTTATGATGTGCAAAGCACCAACGACAATTTCGCCCCGCCGTCGTACCTCTCCGATATCGGCGCGCGTTCCACAGCGAAAATCGACATAACATTCGCGCCGAAAGTATCGGGCAGCCAGTCGGGCAAAATCACATTTGCCGACAAGTCAGGCAATACATTCTCGATTATGGTTCAAGGCGTGGCCACCGACCCGGCCAAGATAGTCTTTGAGCCTGAAACCGTGGAAGTTGGCGACATCGAGGTTGGCGGCGAGTCCAAGGAAGTGACCTTCGAAGTGAAAAACGAAGGCACATATCCGCTGCAATACGTGTTCCCGAAATTCTCCGGCGAGACAATCGAGGGCATGGGCAACGGTTCCGTTCACCGTTTCGGCTATACGGCAGTTACCAATCTCCGCGGCTCCGACGCGATAGAATATGACGGAGGGGTGCAGATGATTTCGCCTGTCGACATCACCCGTCAGTTCAGCGAGAGCAATCTCTATTCCGCTCCGATTGCCGTTGGATTCGACTTCCCGTATTACGGCAAGACCTATTCGCAGGTATATATCTCGACACTGGGCGGCATCGCGTTTGACAAATACACCGATTATGTGAATACGCCCCTTGCTCCCGACAAAGATGTAGTGAAGACAACATCGCTTATCTCGGGCTACGGTATCCACGAACTCGAAGTGGGCCCGCAGACCAAGATTCAGTATGCCAAGCAGAGCGGCAAGTTCATCGTGAATTTCGAGAACGTGCTCGTCACCGTCTACGACAAGGACAAGACCGCCATTTCCTACCACATGGCTATCTCTCCCAACGGCGACATCGAGATTTATTACGACAATTACGACCCGTGGTCGGTATTCCAGAACGGCGGCGGCTTGTACTGCGGTATTTCCGATTTCGGTTCCGACCCGCTTTCCGTGACCGAGGCTGATATGTACCACGCCGGCAACACCCTCTGCCAGGAATTCGGCAGCGGCACAGCCGTGAAGTTTGTGGCTCCCCAGCCCAATATGGTTACGGCTCTTGCTCCGGCCGACGGTCTTGTAGCTCCCGGCGAGGCCGTGACAATCACCGCCACCGTGGCCGCTACCGAAGACATGTATGCCGGCGAGATTGTCAACAACATAATAGTGAACTCCAACGACCTGGTGAATCCGGCAGCCGTTGTGTCGTTCAAGGCTAATGTTGTCGGCGACCTCCATCCGGTTCTTTCCGCTGAATCCACTGTTGACTTCGGCGAGGTGTTCCGCACTTCGAAAGCCGTAATGGCCCTGAATGTGGCCAATGCCGGACGTGCTGAAATGGCAGTGACGGCAGTTACAGTCGACGGCGAGAAATTCTCGATTGACGCAGCTCCCTTCAAGGTGGCCGCCGGCCAATCGAAAGACCTCTTTGTCACGCTCGACACTCAGGCCGAAGGCTCATTCACCGGCTCAGTTTCAATTGAATCCGACGGCGGAAACGCCACAGTGGACCTTGTGGCCACAGTAATCGGCTGCCCCGGCGCCCAATTGAGCTATACCGAAGTGGACGAGACGCTCAATGCCGGCGAGGCCAAGCAGATACCCCTCACCATCACCAACAACGGTAATGAGCCGCTTGCATATACCGTAAGCGTTGGCGACGGCCTGGAATATACTCCTTCATTCTCCGATGTGAAGTCGATTTCCTACAACTATGCCATGGCGGTTGAAAACCCGTCGGTGACATTCGACTGGATCGACAATACCAAGGACGAGGACGTGGTGTTTACATCAGCCGAGTACTATTTTGACCATGACTTCACCGAAGTGGAACTTCCGTTTGAATTCACATTCTACGGCAACAAGTACCGCAAGATGTATGTCTACAACTCCGGTTTCGTGTCGTTTACCTATCGCGACGACCAGAAACTCATGCCCGAGCCTCCGGCAGAATTCCCGCAGGGCTCGTACTACGACAACCTGATCGCTCCTTACTGGGGATTCCATTCGATGGACTTCGACAGCCCCACATCCGGAACATATGTGACCAAGACCGAAAGCAGCGTTGTGGTGACATTCACCGAATTTGGCAACTCTGTCAATGCCGGCGTATGCTTCCAGCTTATAATGAATTCCGATGGATCGTTCAAGTTCCAATACAATCCCAACAACAGCCTTTCCTTGATATTTGCCACATACGGTGTGGCCGGCATCTCGTCGGTCGACGCCAAGGAAGGCGTGGCTATCCCCTCGCGCGGCATAGCGTTCGGCAATGCCGTAGAGTTCTATCCTGTGGTTGAGGCCGCCGTCGCTCCCGGTGCATCCGCCGTGGCCGACATAGCCGTTAGCCCCGACCTTATGGACGGCGAATATACTTCGGCCATTACCCTTACGACCAATGTGCCCGGCAGCGAGGTGATTGAAATACCTGTCGCCCTGCACATCATCGGCGAGGCCAAGCCCGTATATCCCTCCGACATCACCCTTGAAAACCCTGCCATGAAGGAAGACATGGACTGGGACGACGAGCTTATCGCCACATTCCAGGGCCAGGTTCCCTACTATGCGCTTGTAGAGGTGAAAAACGAAGGCACCGCGCCGTTCACTATCACCAATATTGCCATCGAGTCGCAGATGATCGAATACTACGACGACTGGTTCGGCGAGATGGTTGAGGAACCGGCATTCCAATTCTTCTTCACCTATGGCGAAAGCATCGACTGGATGACCGGCGAACCCGTGAAGGGCTGGAACATGTACGACGGCTCTCCCATCGAGGTGGGCAAGGAACCCGGCCGCATTGCCGTAGGTCCCATGACCGGTTCGCCCGTATGGATGAACCAAGGCGAGTATTGGGCCAAACTCCATATCTTCATCAACGACGAAGAGGAAGAGGCCGCTGTGGTCAACATCAAGTTCATCACCACCGGCATGCCCGCCGCCTCGCTCGACAAAGAGGAAATCCGCGTTACCAACGCCGCTCCCGACCATCGCTCCACCGAGGTAGTGACCCTTTCCAACGATGGCGACTATCGTCTTGACTACACCATCACCGTCGACCTCACCGGCCAGGGTGAAAGTGTGGAAGAAGATCCCGGCATCGGCTTCGACCCGCTCATGCTCTCGAAGGCACGCGTGCTCTCGGCAGCCTCCAAGGGCGACCTGCCCAAGGCCGAGCCTGTGACCCACGACTACGGCAAGGACACCAACATGTACAATCTGCCCCAGAATTTCGAGTACCTCAACGGACTTTACTATCCGGTGCAGACTCCCGTGTCGGGCGCATACCAGTTCGGCGACCGCACAGGCCAGACCGACCTCTACATCATGACAACATTCACCGTGCCCGAGGAAGGCTTCAATGTGTCGCACCTCTATTCGGGCGGCTACTTTGGCGCTACCGTCGACTACGACGTACACGGCTATATCTTCGACGGTCCTTACGGAACGGGCAACATGGTTGCCGAAGGCGTATATACCCACGCCGAGGCAGAGGCCAATACGGCTTATCCGACAATGTTCGTGCTCAAACTCAACCGCGCGGTGAACCTCACGCCCGGCACAGAGTTTACCGCCGTGATTAAATTCCCCGCCGGACTCTCGACCATGCCGGCCATGCTCATGCCTCGCAAAGACGATCCTTTGACCGGACGCTACCTCGGCATGTACGGCGAAGGCGACTCTACCGTAGGTCTTGACGCCGCCGACTTCTACACCGAGCAAGGCCTTAAAGTGGGCTGGATGCTCTCGTGTCTTGAAACGGCTTCCGGCGAAGACTGGGTGAAAGTGGCCGAAGAATCGGCTTCCGGCTCGGTTGCCCCCGGCGAATCTGTCGAGATTCCTGTTGCTATCTATGCCGGCGGCGCACCTCTCGATGTCGACAACAAGGCCATGCTCGTAATCAAGAGCAACGATCCGGGCAAGATTATCAACTTCCCCGTTTACCTCGACAAGAACCGCGCTCCCGTAATCACCGTGCCCGCCACTACTACCGTGCCCGAGAAAGAAACGGCCAACCTTACCGTAAGCATAGCCGACCCCGATGGCGACGACTTCATGTTTGCCATGACCGACAACGGCCGTGTGGCTTCGCTCGACGGCATCGTGGCCAACCCCGCTTCGGCAACTGTCGACATCAACAAGCAGACCGGTGTCGTAACTGTCAAGGATGCAGAATCTGTCGACATCAACTTCACCCTCGCTCCCGACTATGGCGATGCAGGCTCGTATGCCATAACCGTAGTGGCCAAGGACAACATCCACAGCCAGGTTGAGGCCCAGGCCCGCTATGTGGTGGAAAAAGTGAACCGCGCACCCGAAGCCGTGCCGTTTGCCGACATCACCATCGCCGCCGGCTCTTCATCTGCAGTGGTGAACTACGCCGACCTCTTTACCGACGCCGACGGCGACGAACTCACCTACACTCTCTCAGTGTCGGATGAGAAAGTGGCGCAGCCCTTCACCTCCGCTGCCTCGGTAATCTTTGCCGGCATCAAGGAAGGCAAGGCCACAGTTACCGTAACCGCGACCGACACATCCGGAGCCTCGGCCACCAACACGTTCAATGTGCTGGTAGACAAGCTCCAAGGCATCACCGACATCACAATCGACGCCAACACTTCGGTTTATCCCAACCCCGTAGTCGATAATGTGAACGTAGTGCTCGACTTCGATGCCAAGGATGTGGTTTACTCCATCTACTCCATCTCCGGCGGCGTCGCATATAGCGAGACAGCCGATGCTTTTGCCGGCGAAGCACACGTAATATCGATGACATCGCTTCCGGCAGGCACCTACCTGCTCCAAGTCGCCACGGCCGACGGCCGCACCGCCTCCGAGATTATCGTTAAGAAATAACCATCGTTAATCCTGATACCCCAAGCCGCGCCCCAACCCGGGACGCGGCTTTTTTTGCAGGAACACAATCCATGATGCAGGAATTTTGTGAAAAATACTCTCTAAAACTATCGGAATTTTGTGAAAAATAGCCCATGAAACCCTTGGAATTTTGTGAAAATAGATGTATATTTGTGTCGGAATTATGTGAATATAAAAGAAGTAATATGCTTAAACGTAAGGTTGTCAAATATTTAACTGATTGGAAGAAACGACAGGGACATAAGCCTCTTGTAATAGATGGTGCGCGTCAAGTCGGGAAAACACGTTCGGTCATTGAATTTGGGAAAAATAATTATAAAAATCTTGTAGTGATTAATTTTATTTTGGCGCCAAAATTCAAGACAATATTCGATGATGGATTCGAGGTTGACTCGATAATTAAAAATATATCCCTTCTCGAGCCTGAATGGCATTTCGAGCCCGGCGCGACCTTGATATTTTTTGATGAATTGCAAGATTGTCCTAATTGTGCCACAAGTCTGAAATCATTTCACATCGACGGAAGGTACGACGTGATATGCAGTGGCTCGCTAATGGGAATGCACTATAAGGAAATCGATTCAAATGCAGTAGGGTATAAGGAAGATTACACCATGTATTCTATGGACTTTGAAGAGTATCTGTGGGCATTTGGGTATGGCGAAGATGTGATAGAATCGCTGCTTGATAAAATGGTGGCTGTAACACCGCTGTCGGCAACTGAAATGTCGGTTTTTGCCTCGAAATATCGTGATTATATGATTGTTGGAGGCATGCCTGAAATAGTGAACGGATTTGTAGAAAGTGGTAATTTTTCGGGTGTTTTGCCGGCACAGCGCCAGTTGTTGCTTGATTACGAGCAAGACATAACTAAATACGCCGCTCCGCTTGATAAATCGAAAATACTATCCGTTTATCGTCATATTCCGGTGTTTCTTGCAAAAGACAATAAAAAGTTTCAAATAACAAAGATTTCGCGTAATGCTCGGTCCCGTGATTTTGTCGGGGTGGTCGATTGGCTTAGGGACGCCGGAATCGTAAATATTTGTTATTGTCTTGACCGACCGGAATTGCCATTGGCCGGAAATTATAAATACGACAATTATAAAATGTATTATCACGATAACGGCTTGCTGATTGCCTCGCTCGACGATGAAGCGCAAGACGATTTGCGTGTAAATCGTAATTTCAATACATATAAGGGAGCCGTTTTTGAAAATGCCATTGGAGAGGCGTTGGTGAAGCAGGGGTATAAATTATATTTTTATCGAAACGAAAAAAGTACGGTGGAAATGGATTTTTTTGTCCGGACGGCGGCTAATCTTGTGCCCGTGGAGGTTAAGGCTTCCAATGGGGCCTCCCCGTCGATGCGGCGTCTTGTAGATAATGACACATATCCCGATGTCAAGTATGGCGTAAAGTTTTGTGTGTCAAATATCGGTTTTGATGGCAAAATATATACTTTCCCTCATTTCTTGGCTTTTTTGCTTCGGCGGTTTCTCGAACGCACTGCCGCCCTGTCATAAGAATTTATCTACATAAGGGCAGTTTTCGGCGGGAAAGGGGTGGAAATCGGAGAAAATTGATTATATTTGCACGTTAAAATTACATATTAAATCTCCCAACAGCATGAAATTCAACGTCTCAGGCAAATCGTTATATTCCGCGGCATCGGCCGTGAGCAAGGTGATAAACGCCAAGAACGCGCTCACCATCCTCAATAATTTCTATATCGACCTTCACGATGGCGTGCTTTCCATCACCGGCTCCGACGTGGAAAACGCGCTCACAGCCCGCATCGCCGTGTCGGAAACGGAGGGCGAAGGCACTTTCTGCCTCGACGCCCGTCGTCTGGTCGACCTGTTGAAAGAGCTTCCCGACCAGGGTATCGAGGTGAACTTCAACGAGGAAACCCTTGAAGTGGTGCTCACGTATTCCAACGGCCGCTATTCGATGGTAGGCGTTCCCGCCGACCAGTATCCGCAGTACCAGAAGGAAGCCGACGACGAGGACCCTGTGGTGTTTGCCTGCCCGGTAGAGCAAATTATAAAGGGCATCGAGACCACGATTTTTGCTGTGGGCACGGAGGATTTCCATCCGCAGATGATGGGTATCCTGCTCGACATAATGCCCGACGGCATCACATTTGTCGCCACCGACACACGCAAGCTCGTGAAATATGTCAACCGCCTGTCGGCTCCCGGCGTGACCAAGCGTTGCATCCTGCCGGTGAAGCCAGCCACAATCCTCAAAACGGCCTTCGCCAAGGAAGAGACCATCACCGTGACAATCACTTCGAAAAGCGCAACGGTGCAGACCGACAACTATACGTTCAATTTCCGCTTCATCAAGGGCAATTTCCCCGACTACAACCGCGTGATTCCGCAGAACAATCCCTATACGCTGCGTGTCGACCGTCTGCGTTTCCTCAACGCCGTGCGTCGTGTGGGCGTGTTTGTCGACCCCGGTTTCGGCCTCGAAAAGTTCCGCATCACCGCCGACAAGATTTTCCTCAAATCGTCGGATGCCAATATGTGCACCTCCGGTTCGGAAACACTCGAATGTGAATATACCGGCGCCGACATCGTGATTGGTTTCTCCGCGCCTTATCTTATGGAGATTTGCAACACGATTCCCTCCGAGGACATCGTCGTGGCTCTTTCCGACCCGAGCCGCCCCGGCGTGTTCCGTCCTGCCGAACAGGCCGAGAATACCGACCTCCTTGTGCTGCTCATGCCCATGAACGTAACCGAATTCTAAGATGAAACTCGTACTTAAACGCCCGATCGTTTTCTTCGACCTCGAAACTACGGGTCTGAATCTCACCCATGACCGCATCGTCGAGGTGTCGATAATAAAGGTGATGCCCAACGGCGAGGAGATACGCCGCACGCGCCGCATCAACCCCGAGATGCCCATCCCGGCCGAGGCCACGGCTCTCCACCACATTACCGATGATGATGTGAAGGACGCTCCCGTGTTCCGTCAGGTTGCCAAAGACTTGGCTCGCCTGTTCGAGGGCTGCGACATTGCCGGCTTCAATTCCAACCGGTTCGACATACCGATGCTCGACCAGGAATTCCAGCGCGCCGACGTCGACTTCGATTTCAGCCGCGCGCGCTTTATCGACGTGCAGACCATCTTCCACAAAAAAGAGCCACGCAACCTTGTTGCCGCCTATCGCTTCTACTGTGGAAAGGAGCTCGACGGAGCCCACAGTGCAAATGCCGACACCGATGCCACTTACGAGGTGCTTAAAGCGCAGCTCGAGCACTATCCCGACCTGCCGTGCGACGTGGAGGCCTTGGCCGACTTCGCCTCGCAAAGCCGCAACGTGGACTTCACCGGCCGCCTCGTATATGACGAGAACCGCCGCGAGATTGTGAACTTCGGAAAATATAAGGGCCGCGTTGCCGCCGAAGTGCTCCGCGACGATCCTTCGTATTACGACTGGATTATGCGCGGCGACTTCACCAAAAATACCAAAGACTGCTTCACCCGTATCTACATGCGCGTGAAAAGCGCAAGAAAATAACCGAAGTTAAACGGCTTTGGTGAAAAAGCAAGTGCAATCATAAGTAAATATGACTTTGAGTGTAGGGACGCACGGCTCGTGCGTCCGTTGTGGAATTTCGCCAATTTGTTGTGTACGAGGTATTTAAGCGGACGCACGAGCCGTGCGCCCCTACAATGTGTTACATTAACTTTTTAATAAAAGATACATATTAACTCAAACCCATGTCGCCCCTTTCCGGAAAAAATATCGTATTGGGAATCACCGGCGGTATTGCCGCTTACAAGTCGGTGACTTTGCTCCGTTTGCTCGTTAAGGCCGGCGCAGAGGTGCAGGTTATCATCACTCCCAACGGCAAGGAATTCATCACGCCCGTCACGCTTTCGTCGCTGTCGGGCCGTCCGGTGATTTCAGAGTTTTTCACGGCTAACACCGGCGAGTGGCATTCGCATGTCGACCTCGGCCTGTGGGCCGACGCTATGGTGATAGCTCCGGCCACCGCGTCGACAATGGCCAAGATGGCTTGCGGCGTGGCCGACAATATGCTCGTCACGTCGTACCTCTCGGCGCGTGCCCCGGTTTTTGTGGCTCCGGCCATGGACCTGGACATGATGGCACATCCGGCTACCGTGCGCAATATCGACAGGCTGCGTGCCGACGGCGTGCACATTATCGAGCCTGCCGAGGGCGAGCTTGCAAGCCACCTCGTGGGCAAAGGCCGCATGGAGGAGCCGGAAGGCATCTTCCGGGTGCTCGAAGACTATTTTGCCGCCGGGCAAGACCTTGCCGGCAAGACCGTGCTTATCACAGCCGGACCTACATACGAGCGCATCGACCCGGTACGCTTTATCGGCAACTATTCGTCGGGCAAGATGGGATATGCCCTGGCCGACGAAGCCGCCGCCCGCGGGGCACGTGTGGTGGTGGTGAGCGGTCCGGTGGCAGTACGGCCCGAGAACCCGTCGGTGGAAGTGCGCCATGTAGAGTCGGCTTGCGAGATGCTTGCCGAATGTGAGAAATTGTTTCCCGAAGCCGACATAGCCATAATGTCAGCTGCCGTGGCCGACTATGCTCCTGTGTCGACGGCCGCGAGCAAGATTAAGCGCGAGCGCGACGAGGTGCCCGTGATTCATCTGAAAAAGAATCCCGACATAGCCGCCACGCTCGGACAGGCCAAGCGTACCGGCCAGGTGCTCGTCGGATTTGCCCTCGAAACCGACCACGAACTCGACAATGCCGCCGACAAGTTGCGCCGAAAAAATCTTGACATGATAGTGCTCAATTCGCTGCGCGATGCCGGCGCCGGATTTGGCACCGACACCAACAAAATCACTATCTTGCGCCCCGACGGCCTCCGCACGCAGTATCCTCTGAAATCAAAAAAGGAGGTGGCGCGCGACATCTTAGACAACATAACGGGGAAATCTCCGTTAGTATAGTATGACACAAAAGGTTATACATATATTACTCTTCTGCATCGCCGCTTTTTCGGCGTCGGCGCAGGAGTTGAATTGTCGCGTCGAGATAAATTCACAGGCAATCTCGGGAACAAACAAGTCGGTGTTTGAGACGCTGCAAAGTGCGGTGAACGATTACATGAACACCACCACCTTCACCAACACGCAGTTTGCCGCCAACGAAAAAATCGACTGCCAGCTGTTCTTCACCATCAAGGAATATACCGACGGGGTGATGAAGGGCGACATACAGGTGCAGTCGACCCGTCCTGTCTACAACAGCGCATACACCACCACGCTTATCAATTTCAAGGATGGCAAGATAGATTTCGCCTACCAGGAAAATGAACCGTTGGTGTTTTCTGTCAACAGTATGGAAAACCAGCTCACGGCCATATTGAATTTCTATGCCTATCTGATACTTGCCGTCGACTTCGATTCGTTCTCGCCTCATGGCGGCGACCCCTACTACGAACGTCTCAAACAGATTGTGCAGATGGCGCAATCGTCGGGCGAGGTGGGCTGGAAAGCCTTTGAGGACACTAAGAACCGCTCCGCCGTGCTGTCGGCCATGACCGACCCGTCGACCACGGCTATCCGCGACCTTATTTACCAGTATCATCGCCGCGGCCTCGACGAGATGTCGCTTGCTCCCGACAAAGGACGCAAGACTATCCACGAGACCCTCCCAACCATCGAGGCGATATACAAGGCGCAGCCCATGTCGGTGGCGCTGTCGATGTTTAAGGACGCCAAGATGGACGAGCTCGTCAATATCTACTCCAAGGCACCGCAGACCGAGCGCGACGAGGCCTACAAGATTCTCCAAGGCGTGTATCCCACCGAAAACGACCGTCTCGAAAAAATCCGCAAAGGCCAAGAAGATAATAACCAATAACCGACACCCGACAGAATTTAGGATTCATAGGCCTCCTATGCTTCCCAAGCCTCCTAAAATCTCCTAACTCCCCAACTTCCTAACTCCCCAACTTCCAACTTCCCAACTAAAATGATTGAGCATCTGCATATATCAAATTACGCCCTTATTTCGGAAATCGACATTGATTTTCATCCCGGTTTCAATATCATTACCGGCGAGACCGGTGCCGGCAAGTCGATAATACTGGGGGCGCTCGGGATTTTGTTAGGAGCCAGGGCCGATACGCGCGTGATACGCGACGCTTCGCTGAAATCGGTGATAGAGGCGCAGTTTCGCACCGACGGATTCTACCGCCTGTCGGATATTCTTCTCGAAAACGATATCGATGCCATCCCCGGCGTGTGTATCCTCCGCCGCGAGCTTTCGCCAAGCGGACGCACACGCGCTTTCATCAACGACACGCCAGTGACTTTGGCGTTGCTCCGTCAAGTGGCCATGCAGCTTGTCGACATCCATTCCCAGCATCAGAACCTGTTGCTTGCCGAAGCCGATTACCAGCTGTCGATTCTCGACTCGCTTGCGGCAAACACCGATTTGCGCGACGCTTATTCATCGAAATATCTTGCCTACCGTCATGCGGCCGTGGCATATGTCTCGGCCCGCAACGCTGTGGAGAAGAACCGCGCCGACGCCGAGTTTATCACTTATCAGCTCGACCAGTTGCGCGAGCTGAAACTGAAACCCGGAGAGCAGGCCCTGCTCGAGCAGGAGCGCGAGGTGCTTGCCAATGTCTCGGATATAAAGACGCATCTGTCGGAAGCCGTCGGGCATCTGTCGGGGCAGGCCGACGCCGTGGCCCATGTGGCCCAGGCCGTGAACGAGCTTCGCCGCGTGGCAGCCATGCTTCCCGATGGCGACAGCCTCGTGGAGCGGCTCGACAGCGCGCGCATTGAGTTGGCCGACATAGCAGAGTCGCTTATCGACGCCGACGCATCGTTGGGCGCCGACCCTGCCCGGCTCGATGCCGTGGATGCCCGCCTGTCGGCAATTTATTCGCTTGAAAAGAAGCATCGTGTCGACTCTTCCGACCAGCTTATCGCCATACGCGACTCGCTTGCCGCGCGTCTCGACACCATAGAAAATGCCGACTCCGACCTGGCCGAGCTCCAAGCCAAGGCCAAGGCCGCAAAGCGCGAGGCCGTGAAGGCCGCCGAGGCGTTGTCGGAATCGCGTCGTCAACAGGCCGAGCGTCTTGCCGGCGAGCTGCGCGACCGCGCCGTGCCCTTAGGCATGAAAAACTTGAATTGCGAGATACGCATCACGCCGGTCAAGCTGTCGTCGTCGGGTGCCGACGAAGTGGAATTCCTCTTTGCCTTCAACAAGAATCAGCCTCTGATGCCGCTTGGCCAGACTGCCTCCGGCGGTGAAATCTCGCGTCTGATGCTTTCGGTGAAGTCGCTCATTGCCGAGAAGATGCAACTACCCACGGTGATTTTCGACGAGGTCGACACCGGCGTGTCGGGCGATGTGGCCGTGCGCATGGCTTCGCTCATGGACGCTATCGCCGCCCGCGCGCAAGTTATCGCCATTACCCACCTGCCGGCGGTGGCCGCGAAAGGGTCGGTACACTTCAAGGTCTACAAGGAAGACGACGACACTTCCACGCATACCCATATCCGCCTGCTATCGCCCGACGAGCGCGTGGGCGAACTCGCCCTCATGCTCTCCGGCACCTCCACCGACGCCACCGCCCGCGCCGCCGCCCAAGCACTCCTTAAATAATGCACAATGCACAATGCACAATGCACAATGCACGATGGGCGATGTTATTTTGAGTATTTGGCTTTGACGATTTGGTAGGATTGCTCTACGAGCCGGAGGATTTCGGCAGCGGAGATGTCGCCGCCGAAGTTGAGCTGAATCCAGTATTTTGCGCTCATGTTGCGCTGCCGCTCGCATGAACGGCGGTTTTCGTGAAGTTCTGCGATTTTTTCGGGCGTGTTCTTCACCACGGCATAATGAAAGTCGTCGATGTCGGTCATGCAAAACATGTGGCCGCAGACGTAGAATACGAGCACCGAAGAGAATCGTGGAGCAAATTTCCCGAATGGTGTTTTTTCCGTGACGCCTTCAAACGACAGGCAGTAGTTGCGGAACTGCTCAATATCCATGATTAGCGAATATTTAGAATGTCGGCAAACGAGTCGATCATATAGTCGGGATTTGCGGCTTTGAGCGCGGCGATGGCTCCGTTGCCGTAGGTCACGGCGCATGTCTTGCACCCGGCGGCGTTTCCCATCATGATGTCGACATCGGCATCGCCGACCACCAAGGTGGTGTTGGCATCCCAGCCAAGAGCGGCGAGTATGGCGAGCACCGGGTCGGGATTGGGCTTGCCTTTGGCCACGCTGTCGGCTCCGACAATCATACTGAACCAATCGGTTATGCCCAGGCCGTTGAGGTAGTCTTTGAGCGAGTCGAGGCGTCGGCTCGAAGCGATGGCAAGCCCGTGGCCGCTTTCGTGAAGCTGCCGGAGCGTTGACATCACGCCGGGGAATGTCTTTTCATGCGCGTTTTTTTTCAGGCGGTCGTAGTTGGCTCGGAAAAGCCTTGCAAACTCGGCATTGGATATGTCGAGGTCGGGATATAAGTATTTTCCGGCCTCGTCGGTGCGGATTCCGATAATCGTCCGACATTCGTCGTCGGTTTTTTCGGGGAGTCCCATTTGGGCGATGGTTGCTTTAATAGTGGAGAGGATTACACCGGAGGTATCCATCAATGTGCCGTCGAAATCAAAAATATAGTTCATATTTGGAAAATTTTAAAAGGCCACACCCCAAATGTGGCGTGGCCTTATTTATTCATCGTGCATCGAATCAATCTTTGGCGGGGAGGGCGACGGAAGGCTCGGGGGTGATGCCGTCGCGGCGAAGGAGCGCGTCGATTGTGGGGTCGGCGCCACGGAAGCGACGGTAGAGCTCGGCGGGGTTTTCTGTGCCGCCTCGGCTGAGCACGTTGTCGCGGAACGATTTGGCCGCCTCGGGCGAGAAGATGCCTTTTTCCTGGAAGTAGGCGAAGGCGTCGGCGTCGAGCACTTCGGCCCATTTGTAGGAGTAGTAGCCGGCGGCGTAGCCTCCCGAGAAGATGTGGGAGAACTGCGGCGAGGTCATTGTGCCTTCAACTGCGGGGAAGGTGTTGAGGGCGGCAATGGCGTCGCGCTCGAAGGCCATGGGGTCGGTCACGGCCTCGGTGATCGTGTGCCAGGCCATGTCGAGGTAGCCGAACTGCAACTGGCGGATGCAGGCGTATGCCGCGCCGTATTGCTGGGCGGCCACCATGCGGTCGATAAGCTCCTGAGGGATGGGTTCGCCGGTTTGGTAGTGCTTGGCGAAGCTGTCGAGGAATTCTTTTTCGGTGAGATAGTTTTCGTTGAACTGCGAGGGGAGTTCCACAAAGTCGCGGTAGACAGATGTGCCGGAGAGCGAGCCGTATTTTGTGTCGGCGAGCAGACCGTGGAGCGCGTGGCCGAATTCGTGGAGGAAGGTCTCAACTTCGTAGGGGGTGAGCAGCGAGGGCTTGTCGGCGGTGGGCTTGGTGAAGTTCATCACAATCGACACATAGGGAGCGCGGCGCGAGCCGTCGGCTTCGTGGCGTTCGCCGCGGAATTCGGTCATCCATGCGCCGGGGCGTTTCGATGCGCGGGGGAAGAAGTCGGTGTAGAGCAGGCCCATGAACCGGCCGTCGGCGTCGACCACGTCGAAGCATTTCACGTCGGGGTGGTACACGTCAACCTCGGTGTTGGGCTTGAATTGCAGGCCGTAGAGGCGGGTGGCCAGGCCGAACACGCCGTTGATTACGCTGTCGAGCGGGAAGTAGGGGCGGAGAGCCTCGTCGTCGAACGAGTATTTTGCCGTTTTGAGTTTGTTCGACCAGTAAGAGTGGTTCCAGGCGGTGATTTCCACGTCTTTGCCGGCTTCTTTGGATGCGAAGGCTTTGAGTTCGGCAAATTCGCGCTTCTGGGCGGGCAGGTAGGCGTCGCGCAGGCGGTCGAGCAAGTCGTAGACGGCTTCGGGAGTCTGTGCCATTGTGCGTTGGAGGCTCTGGTCGGCGTAAGTTTTTTTGCCGAGGAGACGTGCTATTTCAAGGCGCACGGCTGAGATGCGGGCTATGTTGTCGAGGTTGGAGTATTCGCCTTTGGTGTTGCGCGAGGTGTAGAGTTTGTGGAATTTGCGGCGCACGTCGTCGTTGTCGGCATATTTCATCACGGCCATGTAGGTGGGCTGGGCGAGGGTGAAGAGGTATTCGCCCTTGCGTCCTTTTTCCTCGGCGGCTTCGGCAGCCTGCTGAATTATGCCTTCGGGGAGGCCTTGCATTTGGTCGGGCGTGAGCCATATCTCATATGTGTTGAGCTCGCGGAGCACGTTCTGGCCGAAACGTGTGGTGAGGCCGGAGAGCTCCGATTTCAGTTCCTTGAACCGCTTCTGGTCGGCTTCGGGCAGGAGCGCGCCGTTGTTGGCGAAGCTGTCGTAGACGGTCTGAAGCAGCATGCGGTCCTCGGGGGTGAGGGCATCGTATGCCTCTTTGTTGTTGGTGTAGAAATCATTTACGGTCTTGATGCGCTGCCACAGACCGGGATTGAGGATTATGTCGGTGCCGTAGTCGGAGAGTTTCTGTGATGCCTCCATCGAAAGAGCCATCATCTCGTCGTTTGCGTCGGCCTCGAGCAGGTTGAAGAATATGCTTGTCACGCGGTCGAGGTCCTCGCCGGTTTTCTCGTAGGCCACGATGGTGTTTTCAAAAGTCGGGGCCTCGGGGTTGTTGACTATTGCGTCCACTTCGGCGCGTGCGCGTTCAATGCCGCGGTCGATGGCCGGCATATAATGTTCCGTCTTGATTTTTGAGAACGGAATTGTGGTGAAATCATCGAAGAGAGGATTCGTGTTTTGTGCTGTTGCCATAAAAGCAAATAATAACAGGATAAGGGATGATATTTTTCGCATGATGTGATTGGTTTTTATATCATTTATTCGTCGGTGTCGTCGTCGATGTCGAAATCGAAATCCTCGCCCCAGGCATCGGGAGATATCGAGCGGAGGTCTTCGGCTTCCTCATAGTCGGCGTCTTCCTCCATGGGCGACGGCTCGAATATGAACTCGTCTTCCTCGCGCACGCGGTGGTGGCCGTCGAGGGGGTGGTGCACTATGTCGGGAGTGGCGAGGCGGTTCGATTCGTCGGTTATCGCGCGCCAGAGGGTGTCTTTAAGTTCGGTGAGTCCGTAGCCTGTGACTGCGGAGATGAACACCGTGGGGATGTCGAAGCCAAGATGCGAGCGGAGTTCGTCGATAAGTTCGTCGTCGAGCATGTCGCATTTCGATATTGCTATGATGCGTGGCTTGTCGACAAGCTGGGGATTGAACCGTTCGAGTTCGCCGAGCAATATTTCATATTCCTTGTGGATGTCGTCGGCATCGGCCGGAATCACAAACAGCAGCACGGCGTTGCGCTCGATATGGCGCAGGAAGCGGAGGCCAAGTCCGCGGCCTTCCGACGCGCCCTCGATTATGCCGGGGATGTCGGCCATGACGAATGAGCGGTTGTCGCGGTAGGACACGATGCCGAGTTGCGGCTCCATGGTGGTGAAGGGATAGTCGGCTATCTTGGGGCGAGCGGCCGACACAGCCGACAGCAGGGTCGACTTTCCGGCATTGGGGAAGCCAACGAGGCCCACGTCGGCGAGCAGTTTCAGCTCGAGAATCACGGAGCGTTCCACGGCCGGTTCGCCGGGCTGGGCATAGCGCGGGGCTCGGTTTGTGGGCGATTTGAAATGCCAGTTTCCGAGGCCTCCGCGGCCTCCGCGAAGGAGTTTCACTTCCTGGCCGTCGTCGGTCACCTCGGCGAGGTATTCGCCTGTCTCGGCGTCGAATACCACGGTGCCGCACGGCACTTCCACCGTCACGTCATCTCCGTCCTTGCCGAAGGAGCGGCCTCCGGTGCCGGGCTGGCCGTTGCCTGCGAAAATATGGCGGCGGTATTTAAGCGGAAGGAGCGTCCACATGTTTTTGTTGCCGCGGAGTATGATGTGGCCGCCGCGGCCGCCGTCGCCGCCGTCGGGGCCGCCTTTGGGCACATATTTTGCGCGGTGGAAGTGTGCGCTTCCGGCTCCGCCCTTTCCCGAGCGGCAAAGTATCTTGACGTAGTCTATGAAATTGGAGTCTGCCATGTCTTTTCGATTTATTTTCGATTTAAGCCGATTTAAGTCGAGAGATGTCGAATTAAGTCGGGGGGGGTCTTTTAATAAACAATCAACGTGCCGAGAAGTTGCGGTGGTGGCGCATGAGCTGTTCGGCCTGGTGGAAATCGGCCGGGGTGCCCACGTCGAGCCATGTGCCGTTGATCGGGAAATATGTCACGCGCCGGCCTTCGGCTATGGCGTTGCGGATAAGGTCGGGAGCGTCGGTGGGGCGGTCGAGGGGCAGCGACCGCAGCATGTCGTTGGGGAAGATGTATATGCCGGCGTTGGCAAAGAATGAGTAGGACGGCTTTTCCTCGATGGCGGTGACGCGCGTGGGGTCGCCGGCCTCGGATGTGAGGATGGCAAACGGCACCGACACCTGATAGGGGATTGCGGCTATCGTGATGTCCGACTGCGACGACAGGTGGTGGATATACATGTCCTCGAACGAGATGGTAGTGAGCAGGTCGGAATTCATCACCAGGGTGTTGCCGTCGGCGGGGATTTCGGCCAGGGCGGCCGACCCGATGGTGCCGAGCGGACGGGTTTCCTCGACGCATTTCACATCCACGCCGGCCACGGGCCGCGCGAAATGGGCGTGAATTTGCTCGGCGAGGTAGCGCGTCGTCACAGTTATGTCGGTGATGCCGCAGGCGGCGAGAGCCTCGATATTGTAGTCGATAATGGCGCGGCCGTCGATTTCGAGCAGGGGCTTGGGGCGCGACAGCGTGAGCGGGCGCAGACGCTCGCCCTTGCCCCCGGCCATGAGTATCGCCGAGAGCGGAAGCACAGTGCGCCGTTCCGAGAGGTCGACAATCGAGCGTATCGTGCCGTCGGCGTTGAGGAGCGGCACAAGCCGTATGCCCTTGTTGCGGAAATCGCGCAGGGCCGCCACGTCGGGTCGCTCGCCCGTCACCGACTTGAAGCGGCGGTGCATAGCGGCCTCCACCTTGTCGTCGATCCGGCATCCGGCAAGAAGCGCGCGGCGGATGTCGCCGTCGGTCACCGTGCCGGTCAGGCGGCCTTGGCTGTCGACGGCAAAAAGCGTCATCGCGCCGCCCGACAGGCGGTTGAGGGCTTCGAGGGCTTCGAGCAGCGAGGCCGATGCCGATATTATATGTTCGTTAAGATTCATTCGCACATGTTTTCTTTAATCATAAACTCGGCCACGGCCCAGTCGAGCGGAGTGTCGAGGTCGATGCTTCGCTCGCGCGGCATCTCCACGGGCACACGCCTGGGAAAAGCCCCCAGCGGCATCTCGCGCAGGCTTGCCGGAGTTATGGCATACACCGCGCCGTTGTATTCCCAGGCCTTGGGCGCGTCTTGGCGGCGAGTGTAGAGGCCATCGCCTTTCGACACATGCAGGTAGCCGTCGGCATCCGCCTCGAAGCAGTTGTAATACGGGTTTGAAGCCGCCTCCGTCACGGTCACGGCCATGTCAATATCCGGGCTCCAGGCCTCGATGGTGCGGAGCACGTCGGAAGCCGAGCGGAACGGCGACGTAGGTTGGAGAAGCACCACGCAGTCATATTCAATGCCCTTGGCATCGGCCCAAGCCATTGCGTCGAGCATCATCTCGCGGCTTCCCGCCGTGTCGGTGGCAAGTTCGGCCGGACGCATATAGTCGACGGGCAGCCCGCATTGGCGAGCCGTGTCGGCAATCTCCTCGTCGTCGGTCGACAAGACAATGCGCTCCATGTCGGGGCACACCTGCCGGGCCACATCAATCGTCCACGCGATCAGCGGCCGGCCGCCGAGCCGTTTAATATTCTTGCGCGGAATTCCCTTGCTGCCGCCGCGCGCCGGAATAATAATCAAAGGCTTCATAATGTATGCAAAATTAGCAAAAAACTCCGACACGTCAATGATGATTAGCAAATTTGCAAAATAAATTTTTGAAGATTGAAAAATAGTGATTATCTTTGTCGGTGCAGACCGCATCGCAGAAGCCCGGTCAAGGGTAATGCGGGTGGGGTCGGCAACTTTCGGTTGGCCACAAGACTAACCAAAACATAATAAGGAAGCGTTTATCTGCGCTCTTTCTTGGCTATCAGAAATCTGGTAAATTTCAATTGGAGTCGAGAATGTAGCAAACGGTAGATGCCTTGTGGATATGTTCAATCCGCTATGAGTGGCGCGCGAGCGTTACCATGGTGCATATACATATTCTGCGTGAGGCTTCTGCGTTGTTTGCTCGTTCAACTCCAATGGGCAATACCAGAGCCTCTGATAGCGGGACGGGCAGCAAGTACGGCTCTCACGCTTTTTTTGTATCATTATATCGCCAACGAGGAGGGTCCGAAGGCAATGTATTTATATGTATTCAATTGAATATCTTTTTGAAAAGTGCAATGTGCAAAATCATGCACTTGAGGTTGAATTGAAACAACCAATCCTTATGTGCGGGGAATCCACCGAGAACATTGTTTTGTTGAAAGTAAATTGCACGGAAGAAGAAAGTGCTCTCTTTGCTTCCAATGTGTCGAAGCAAGTAGACACCAACAGCGGGGTGTATTCAGTGTCGGTATCCGACAAATCCGGAAATCCGCTCAACCCTCAGTCTGTAATGCTCGACCTTGAAAACATCAAGGCCGTATGGGCTAAGTAAAAGTGAGGTGGGAAAATTAAACTAATCATCCAAACCGAAATGGCGGTGCATGTTCCAAGATTAAATGCACCGACGTTTCGGTTTGTAATCAATTAATTGAAATGAAGTATTACTTTTATTTGATATTTTTCTTTTCAAGCATATCGCTATTTGCATATGATCTTGAAGTGGACGGTATTTACTATAATGCCGACATTAGCAAAATGGAACTTACTGTCACCAAAGGAGATACCCCATATTCAGGCACAATCAATATCCCTGAAAAAGTGGATTATAATGGACGAACTTTCTCTGTGACAAAAGTTGGGAGAGAAGCATTTAGGTATTCGGCAATCGAGAAGGTAAAACTCTCTTGCTCTATTAAATCTATTGATTATAAGGCATTTGCTGAATGCGGAAATTTAAAAGAAGTGTTGTTAAATTATGGGTTGAAGGAAATTACTAATTTAGCATTTACGAGGTGTCCTTCTCTGAAAAATATATCGATACCAAGTACAGTAGAAACAATTGGGAGGTATGCCTTTCAGTATGATGAATTTAATAAAATGATTCTTGAGGATGGAAATGATAAAATAGAATTTCTTGACGAGTATGCTGAGTTGTCATTCTCAGGAACCAAAATTGATTATCTATATATCGGCCGAACTATACATTACTACCGCCGATTAGGAGAGGATGATTATGGTCCTTTCTATGAGTCGGAAGTAGGGGAGGTGATAATTGGTCCAAATGTAAGATCGTTGCCACTTAATTGTTTTAAGAGTATAAACAATACACGTTTGACAATACCATCGGGTGTAGAAGATATAAGAATACCGTCTGATAATAAAATAGAAGTATTAAATATTGAAGCGTCAGGAGCAGAATTAAAATTCTCCCGTTATTTTAAAGATGTTAAAGAACTGTCTTTAAGGAGAAATATATATAATGTATATGTCGGAAATAACCTGGTCTACTTCTTTGACGAATGTTCAAAAATTAAGACTCTAACAATTGGGGATATTGTATATGATTTTTCAAATATAAAATTTGCTAAAAGTGATATTGAAACTATATATAACCATCGCATGACGCCTGCAACGATAAATACAGAATTGTTTAGTTCGAGAACATATTTATACGGTACTTTATATGTGCCAGTTGGATGTTTGGAGGCTTACAAATCTGCGGAGGGATGGAAAAATTTTTGGAATATAAAAGAAATGGATTTCTCAGGAATAAATGATGTTCAGGATGAACAAGATTTTGATTATGAAGTAGATGTGGATGGAATAAAATCTATTGGTGATAATTCGTTTGAAATTTATTCCGTCGACGGCCATAAAGTAGCATCCTGTATTTTGGCTGATGGGGAGAAACTTCCATTATCTCCTGGATTCTATATCGTGAGGTGTGGAGATAAGACACAAAAAGTTATTATAAAATAACAAGACCTTATCTATATTGTTAATTCAAAATCTTTAATTAACAAGGAGTTGCGGTTGAACTGCAACTCCTTGTTGATTATTTGTGTGGGCAAGATGTAGGGGCGGTAGGAACTCAAGCCTCCGGCTTGAGGGGTATGTCTCAAGCCGGAGGGTTCTTTGCCTGTGGCAAAGCGCTCCGCGGTTAGAGTTCCTGCATGGGCGATACGGAGGTTCGACTGCGGCCGCAGTCGAATAATAATACATCTGACATACATGGGCTTTCGCCCATGCCTACCATCTAAGTACATGACAAAAATTTGAAGATATCTAATTTTGGCTTGTAGTGAGGT
>ERZ777011.1466-NODE-1466-length-24519-cov-3.162892_pt1 | contig 24519 bp, 22 predicted proteins | sample MGYA00374964_ERZ777011 | MGnify/ENA primary metagenome ERZ777011 (study PRJEB29310, sample SAMD00008975) | mouse gut metagenome | study: EMG produced TPA metagenomics assembly of the Metagenome analysis of fecal microbiota from mouse which was promoted... | reverse complement strand
TATTTTATTGTTTTGATTATTTCATCTGCTATGTTAGGCATATGGTATCATGCTCCTTTATATAAGGTTTTTACATAATAAAAGAGCAGGAGATTAGTCCTGCACTTCTAAATAATTACTATCAAAAATATCCTATTCTTTCGTAAAATCCACTAAACCTTTTGATGGTATTCTAAAAGAAAAACTTGTTTTATCATTATATGTAGATAATGAAAAATCTCCCTCACTAATAATATCCATGCCAATTAGTAAATCCACATTATCTCCATGTATATTTGGATTTTCCATAGCATGTACAGTATATGTAACCTGATCGTTAAGAAGAACATTTATTTCATACATTTTAGAGCTTATAATACCGTGAGCAGTATGTAAATCGTCCTCAGAAATAGGTTGTAAATTTAATTGTTTTGCATATTCTGGTGATATACAACAAAGTGTCGATCCTGTGTCCCATGCTGCAACAACTGGAATAGGATTGTTACCACTCCAAATATGTTCCTCTGTAATTATTCTTCCGACAAAATCATCATATACCTTTGTAAATACAAGTTCATTTTCCATATTTGATATTATCCTTTTCAAATGTGGTCGTGATAATGGAATATCACGTGTCATTTCACAATGCCAGTCTGACATTATCCAATTTTTAGCTTTATTATGGTCTATCTGTCTCTTTTTAATTTTATTACCATTTATAATCACTTCATTTATTTCATTATTCACAATAATTCCACCTTTATTGTACTATCATCATTTATTTTATGCAAACACTATTTCATTCACCGCACCCATATTTCAGAGTGCGGTTATCCTTTTTCTAAAATTAATATCTTTACCAGTTTACCTGATACTTCTTTGTGTTAAGAGACTGCAAATCCCTTAGTAATGATTCAGCAGAAGTTGAATTTGTTACATTTGGTAAGGTGACATGAATTTCATTATGTACAGGCTGTTGCACATTCTTGTTGTTATTCACGATACTATTGGCATAACTGATCTGATCAGCCAGCTTATTCATTTCTTTATTCCGCTCATAGAACGAATTAGGTACAAGCTTTTCAAGATTGCCGTCAATACTCTTAAAATAGGCTTCAAATTTCTGTTGCAAATCATACATTTTGTCACCGGGCTGTAACGGTCTTATCTTAGTGCCATCTGCTAAAGTAGTCCAGATACTGTCATCTGTTCCATTTGCGTGTGCATTACCACTGACATCTACCTTGTTATCCATAATCTTTTTCGTTTCTTCTTCATTATAGATAACTGTATCTTTCGGCAGATCCATCATTGTAGGCGTATCTGTAATAATCGTCTTGCCATCGGGCAGCACAGTCATTTCAGTCTGTCCATATTCTGATACCAGTGCATTCTTTTCTGCTTTCGGAAGCCCGATTGTGCCACTTGCAAATGCTTTGCCATACTGTGCATTATATGTCGCACTCTCAATCTGCATTTGCCCTAATACTGTACCATCGGCAAACTGTGGGAAACTGCCGTTCATCTTAACGTTGACAGTGATCATGCATTCTACTTCCTGACCGTCAATATGTTCAAGCCCGTCAGAAATGCTTGTTACATGTTCAGCGGCTTCTTCTATGACACCTTTAAATTCCTCAAATTTACCGATGATACCTTTGCCGCCGGATTCGCCCAAAGTATCTGTTACAGATGTACCAAGATCATCAATGGAGCCGATCAGTGTATCACTGTTTTCAACTGAGCCTTCACTGCCTTCAGAACCTTCACTGCCAATAGCAGTAGTAACATCATCAACAGCTGACTTTAACTGTTCAAACTGACCGATTGCACCTGTACCGCCACCTTCTGAGCCTTCACCTTCACTGCTTTCTCCGCCGCCGCTTCCTAATGCTTCGTCTGTAGCGGATTTGAAACTTTCGATCGCACCTACAAGACCACTTCCGCCTCCTGCGCCGGATTCTTTGCCTTTATCGGATGAACCAGAAACACTGCCACCGGATGCACTACCACCAGAAATTGCGGATACAACACCATCTACGGCTGTTTTAAGGCTTTCGAACTGTGATAAAATGCCTTTGCCATCATCCCCAAGGGAGAATGCACTTAACTGGCTCAGGGCACCTAACAGCCCGTTGACAGAACCTTCTGAACCAAATCCTAAAGCTTCGGATACCGACTGGATCAGTACAATCAGTGAATCGAATGATGTCTTTATGGAACTTTCGTCAAACTGGAATCCTTCTTCAAATGCAAGAAGCCCGTCTTCTGCAAGTGAACGGATCGTATCTATAAAAGATTGTTTGTTTTCTTCTACGCCGAGCATAAGACCATCTATTGCGTCACCTGCAAGCCCTTTATACTTTTCGGAAGGTGAGTGTGATTCCTGTCCCTCAGCAAATGCGTCAACTGCGTCCTGCGCTGTCTGTTTAGCGGCTTCTATGAAAAGGTTTGCTTTTTCATCCCATCCATTAAGCAGTCCGTCACCTGCGTCTTTTCCAAGCTGATCCATCTTATCAAGTTCCTGTTTTGCGGATACGATACCATCAGAAACACCCTGTGTAATAGACTGTGAGAATGTCCCATCACTAAATGTCTGTGATAATTCCTGTACAGCACCCTGAGCGTCAGAAACAATACTGCCGAAGTTTTCTTTTGCGACACCGGAAGCATACTCTAATCCTTCCTGGAATGACGTATTCTGGTTCATGTCGGACATGATGGCAATATACCTTGACTTGAAATCTTCAAATGCCTGTCCGTTACCGTTTAGAATATCCTGTACGGTATAGCCCATGTCGCCAAATACCTGTTCAATGGCTGAATATGCTTTTGCAATTTCTTCAACCTCTGCAAGCTCTTCCCATTTGGATTTCTGTTTTTCCATGTTTGATATCATGGAATCCCAGTATTTTTCTTGTTCCGATATCAGTTTGGAATAGTACTTTTCAATATTTTCACTCTGTTTATCCAGTGCGTCAATCTGATCCTGGATCGCTTCTTTCTGCTTTTCGAGAAGGCTAATTTGTTCCTCGATCAGTTTGATTTCTTTTTCCTTCTTGGATACTTCAATCTCAAACTTCGCGTCATCAACCTTTTCCTGTGCGTCTCTGATTGCGGAATCATCTGTGACGTAGTGTATACCTTTTTCTTCACTGTACTGGCGGATCGTGTGCTGGTGCTTTAAACTCTCCAGATCATACAGTGCTTTCTGTAAATCTAACTGACGCTGTCTTTCCTCACGAGCAGCCTTCATTGCGTCTATCTCTTTTTGTATGCTGTCTATGATATCCTGCTTGGCTTCAATCTGTTTGTCTATTAGGTCTTGTTCAGCCTCTAACTGTTCCTTCTGTGTTTCGATTACTTCAAGCCTTGCTTCTTTCTCAGCCTCTAGTGATGAGACAGCAGCGTCTTTTGCTTCATTATAACCATCAATCTGATGGCTCATTAGTTTTGTGATCCCGCTGAGGGCGGAATCGTAGAGAGATTTCATACCCTCAAGGTATTGTCTCTCATATTTCTTGAATTCATTTAGATATTCTTTTCTGTCTGCAAAATATCTGGTGTATAATTCCCGCAGACGTTGCAGATACTCGGATTCGTCGATAACACCTCGATCACGGAGATCTTGTAAAGATTTTAGTTCCTCCTCGAATGCATCGACATATGCGTCACCTGCTGATGAACCAGCTTTACTTGCATCTTTTGTAACATTGTTCCAGTCAACTTTCGGTTCATAGTTAATGTTACTTGCAGCATTGTCAATCAAGGCTTTTAATATGGTGGCTCTTCCTGTTTTTACTAAAATCTGTTCTTTAGTAAGTGTGCTGCTTGCTACTTCCTGATAGATTTGTTCCAACTCGGTAAGATATTGAATAACTTCACCAGTATATCCAGCATTTTCTGCGAGTGTTTTAAGATTGGCAACTTCACCAGCAGTATTCATTTCTTGCAAATTACATAATTGCTTATGGAATGCAAGAATATTAAGTGCTTCTGCACAATTTTCCGCACCTACTTTTTCTTCAAGGAATGCCCGCCCAGCGTTCGTTGCTTCAACACTTCCATCCTCCGTGTTTACTATGAAATCATCCATAGACGCATTGGCTTCGGAAAGTGCCTGTTCTAACATTTCTGTATTGCTAGCTAAAGCCTGAAATGCGACCATCTCATTATTGGCAACACCTAAATCCTCAAGTGCTGATTTCATGGTTTCAAAATCTTCCGCACCTGATAATGCTGCCTGAGTAATAGAAGTAGCGAGAGAGTCAAATGCGTTTTCTACATCCTGTTCTGTTGATTCTGTATTGTTCAATACTCTTACAAAATCCTCGAAAGCAGAGTAGTCTACATCAAGATTCAATCCTTCTGGATCAGACATTTCATCTAGTTTGGATTTGATGGTGTCGCATGTTGATAGGATGTCTATGCTGTTTAGTGCGAATTTACCATCATCTGTGAAAATGTCTTGGTATGCCGACTGTAAGGAATCAAATGCAGGTTTGAGTTGAGTATTAAGCTGGTCTATTGTCTGGGAAATAGATAGTGGTGAAATACCAGTTTCGTTGGTTTGCTGCTTCGTTTTCTCTATTTCAGTCTGTAATTGCTCAAAGGTCATATTGCCAACATTTTCAATTTTGTAAGCAATTTCTAAATCCTCTGGCGAAAGTTTATCGACATTATCTTGTCCGAATGTATCCACTAACTGCTGATAACTTTCGGACTGAATTAATCCCATCGTTTGCAATAGAGCAATTAACTGTTTAATTGTAAGACTATATGTTTCTGCTACATTAGTTAATTCTCCATAAGCATCAATCTGTTCCTGTGTGGCAACATTCGGATTAAAGTTTTCGATATCTTCTACAGAGAAAGAAGTAGTACCGTCCGATACACCATCAATAGAATCTAATGCATCAGCAACTTTATCTTGTAATCCATCAGTGTTTGGTTCAAAATTAAGACTAAATTGCCATTCACCAAACATTTGTTGTAGTTCAGGATACATCGCCTTGAAATAATCAGCTACATCATAGTCATAATTTCCCATTGCTAAATCAATGGCAGACTGCAATGTTTTAGCATACTCGTCAGCAGAAGTTTTAATGTTTTCTTCATTTCCTGATTTAACAGCTTCATTATATGCTTCTTTTGCTTTATTAATTAAATCAAATTGCTCATCATATTGGTTATCTGGATTATCAGTTAATATCTTTTCATATAACACATACTGATCATATAAATTTTTGAATTTTATAAGTGCATCATCCACGTCATTTGATATTTTCGTAAAACTGTTTTCAAATCCAGTAGATAAATCAAAATCTTGTGATAATTCTTGTATACCATATAACTTATCCTGAATTTCATCAAGAGCACCATAAATTTGAAAATGCTTACCATCTCCATACATATCCTCGACAATATTCAAGCCATATGATTTTGCAATCAGATTATCTAATACTTCGTTTCCAGTGGTTTCTAATTCATAGAAACTATAACGCATTGTACTGACCATCTTATCCATGTTAGATTGGATGCGGTCATCACTTGTATTCCCAAATGATAACCAGTCAGCAACTTTGTCACCATTATTTTTTTCATTAAACTCATTCTTTTTCTGAAAATAAGCCCTTCTGCTTAACTCGTCAAGAGCATCAGTCTGGTCGTTAATTGCACTTGTGATACTTTCAATTACACCTTTTTCAGTACCGAATTTTTCAATCAATTCATCCTGAATTGCCATCAAGTCAACTCTAGCTTGCGATACTTCGTCAAAAGAAGATGAACTATCGTTTATAACAGCTTTTAGTTCTTCTATTTTCTTTTTATAACCTTCTATATCAGAAGAATTATTGGATAATTCGGAACCTGATTGCCTGAGATTTTCTTCTGAATGAACTAACTCGCCAATAGTTTCTGTAACGGCACCTATTGCCTTAATTAATGCCCACATTGCAGCCATATTACCAATTGTGGCAAAAATTCTTTTTGCGATTGAGGCTGCTTTAAATGCAAGTGTGGACTGCCTAATTGTCTCGTTGTAAGCAATTTGTTCTGCTCTTGCTTTTTTGGACGCATCAATAACGTCATCAGTTACATAGACTTGATTTTTGTTTTCTTTGACATAATCTACAACACATTGCTGTCCTTCTTTTTTTAATATTGTAAAGTATTCATCAAAAGACTTATAAGTCTCATTGGTTTTATCTTTTATTGTATTGAGATTATTTACAATATCCGTTGCATCATCTTTAGAGATTATTTGTGTTAATTTACTTTCTGGAATTAATTGTTTGCTTTCTAATTTCTTGCCGAAAGAACCACCTTGCATAATTACTTCGTTAAAATCAATTAACTTTTGTCTTACATCATCTATTGTTTTTCCGAATACAGCAAGTTCATTGTTATTTGTTGTGAATATCGTACTAATAATTGTTGGCGTTGTGGATACACCATGTTATGTGTTTGTGGAGAACACATTTTTATACCATGTGGAGTGGTATTTCTATACTATGTATGCTATAATTAGGAAAAATATAGGAGATGAAAAATATGTTATGCTATTGTGATAAATGCGGTAATATATCAGATTGGTCAAAACCAGAAGAGCATAAATGTCATTGTTGTCAGAATTCACCCTTAAAACCTGTACCAAGAGAATACACCGATAACTTCAGATGGCGTGATGGAGATGGTAAGCAAGCGTTTATAGAAGAAGTAGTCAAAAAATCACCAAATCTTGATCCTTATCTTTTTGAACATAAAGATGAAATTATACAGGCCGAAAATGATGATATGAATGCTAAGATGGCTATTGGTAGGGCGGTACTAAATGAACAATCAAATGTACCAAAGTGCCCGACATGTGGTAGCACGAATGTTGAAAAAATATCTTTAACTAAAAAAGCATTTGGTGGAGCAATGTTTGGTTTATTCAGTTCCGATATAAGAAATACAATGCATTGTAAACATTGTGGTGCTAAGTGGTGAGTATTATAATGTTAGTATCACATCCTTTCATACCAATAAAAAATAATGTATAATTTTATATACAAATAAGGAACTGTTAAATCGTAAATAACAGTTCCTTATTTGTATATAAAACATTCCTATATATCAATATTATTCCAGATGTTATTAGTAATACAAATATCAATTATTTGAGAATCTAATTTATTATATATGTTATAAATTAGATCTGATAAATTTTCAATTAGAGACTCCCAATTATAATCAGTAGGAATATGCTCATGATTATAACTTAGATGTGCAGTTCTACACCTTAAATCATATATATATGTAGCGATACTATGATATTTATTTATATCTTGTGAAGAATCTAAAAAGTGATTAAGAATCATAAATTGAATAAAATTATCAATAGAAGAAGAGTGCTCTGCATTTTTTATAACCGATTCCAAGGTGTCCTGCTCTCTTTTAGTTATTTCTCTATTGCTAACTAAGCTGATAACAGGGTTTAACTCTGTATCAGTATATTTCTCTATAATATTGAAAGAAATTTGTATATAAAAAAGGAATTCTAAACAACGATATAATTCTAAAAAACAATGATCTAACAATGAACTGTCTAAACAACGAATAATGCAAGTTGCAATACAACGGCTACTTTTTAAATTTAAAAGTGCAATTATATTTTTATATGTATTTTCAGATAATATTGTATTATTATATTTAATATTTTTGGAGAACAATACTCCAGAGAACCTATAAATGTCTTCAATATAACTTAATTCAAATAAATCCATATCGCTTTTTATAATAGTATATGGCTGATAAAAACAAACGATATCTTTAAAATCAAACTTTGTTAATGTTGAGTCAAATATATTATTATAAATTTCATAAGATTTATTTTGATATGGTAATAAAAAGGAATTAGAAATTGCCATTAATCCAAAACCTTCTAAAAATGACTCTTTTGTTTCATTGAATAATTGATCTACAATTAAATCATATGGATAAAGTAAGTAATAAATATTTTCATAGGAAAATAAAATACATTTGATGGAATGGGTCATATTGTATATTTTATATTTTGAGCATTGTAAAATATTACTTATTTCATCTCCGAAAGACGCATTGGAATTAATCATTATTTTCTTGTCAGATATAAATGAAATATAATCATCTTCTGTTATATTTGATTTTAAATCTTTAAAAACATTTTCAATTATATCTATCATTCTATTGCTCATTGCTCCCTCCAACATGCACCAAGTGTTGGAAATTCTTTTAAGTCGTCGTACTTTATAATAGATGTGAAAGCATCTTTAAAATACTTACGTTGAATTTCTCCAATATTCCCCTTTTTTGAAAGAGAAGATATTGCTAAATTTAAAGTATCGAAATCCATAAAATTTATCGAATTATCAGATTGTATTTTATTTATAATAAAATTAATTTGTTTTATAACTATATTTAATTTTTTGATTTTTGATTCAGGTGTTCTGTCAACTGTAACCGCTCCTAAAATATATTCAGAACATGCTGCAATAAAACCCATTATAACAGGAGTGTTAGTAAAAAAATCTATTCCTTGCTTTATTATAGACTTTGAATCAATATAATCAGTAACATATTCTTCTGTGGTATTAGACGATCCGTAAGCCCCCAATATTAAATCCCATTTACAAAGTAAAATAAACACATCAATAAATATGACAAAATTTTCTTGCTTTTCAACAGATTGCAACATATCAAAACGCTGAAATTCTTCTGCAATTTCATTTGATAAATTTACTTTTATGTTTCTAGTATTGAATGTTAAATACATTTCAATTAAAGTTGATTTATTGAAAGTACCTGATTTGTTTCTTTTTTGTTTACTATCAATCGAATTAATAGTAATTTCATCTGCAATTTTTAAATCTTTTTCTCGTATAGCATTTAAAATTGAAGATGAGAGATTGGAAAATATGACTTCTAATTGTCTTCTGGTATTCCATGGAACTTGTCCAGTATTTAATACTAACATTCTATATAACAATTTTATAACGCTGGTGGTAATATAAAATTCTACTCGAATTGGTCGATCTTCATTCCCAACATAATTTTCAAAATAGATATTAGTTCTCTGGATACCATCAATTATAGAAATTGAATCTTTTTCCATATTCTTTATCAATTTTATAACCTTTAGTATATCTTCATCATTCCCATATGGGTCAAATTTATCAAATAAATGGAAATTCTCATCATTAACTAATAAACCAATTACAACCTGTGGGAATACAGAACCATTTCTAAAATCATTAGCCATTCGATTGCGTATTTTGTTAGCAACAGAAGAATGACTAATAACATCTCTTTGGCCATCAAGATTTCCTTTTCTTTCAAATGCATCTTGTACTAATTCTTTATACTCGCTTAACTCCATTGTTGCTAAAATTAAATAGCATTCACTTCTTTTGTCGTATTCTTTATTATAAATTTTCACTACCCCATCTCCTTGAACCAATATTTACCATATTATAACATGGTACTACAAATATTGCATTCATTATTTTTGAACAAACAAACGTTCGATTTATATTATAACTCGATTATTCGAGAAACACAATACCTATTTATTATTTCTACATTCTATGCTAGAATTGTAACCATAAGGACGGTAATCTATAATGATACAGTGGAACAATTTACAAAAACTATTAAATGAACCTGGAAAGAAAACAAAACTTTCAAAGGCAACAGGAATATCCACTGGCAATATAAGCGATTGGTTTAATCCCGATAAGTCAGCACAGCCAAGTGCAGATGCTCTTGTTAAGTTATCAAAAGCTCTTGACTGTTCGGTGGATTATTTACTTGGACTTACGGATGTTGAGAAAAGAGTAATTGAACCAACAAAAATCTATCGTTTCCCTGTTTTCTATCAGAGTGCCGCTGCCGGAGTAGGGCGGTTGGATGTAAGTAATGGCTATTACATGGAAAATTTTATGGTCGATAATCTTCCAAACGAAGCTGTGTTTATTATGGAAATAGCAGGAGAGAGCATGTATGACGAAAAAACTGATTATTTGATTCATACTGGCTCAAAAGTTTTGATTGATCCTCAAATATTTAAATACAACTTAGATGAAAAAATTGTGATTGCAAATTTCAAAGGAAAAATAATATGCAAGAGATATATTATAAAAGATACTTACATTTTGTTTCAATCTGACAATGATGAGTTTAAAGGTGAAAATCGAAAGTCAACTGACGATTCCAACCATAAAATTATAGGTGTTGTACTTGGTGTTATTGAAAATGAAAAGTTTGTTTCAGTTAAATAGTAAACAAATTTATGGAGAACAATTTATGAATAACATAATAAAAACAATAGGTGACATACATCCAGAAGAGTATTATGTAACATCAGAACAATATAAAACAATCAAAAATAAGAAAATAAATGTCCCATCTGTAACTCTACAAATATAAATAAAATCACCGTTGGCAGTAGGGCAGTAAAGACTGCTGTTTTCGGTGTTATTGGGGCGGTTGATGATGTTGGAAAAGCGTGGAAGTGTGCTAACTGCGGGAACAAGTTTTAAATCATATATCACATCTTTTCAATATGCAATAGAAGAGTAGTACAATAAAAAAGACACCTTTTAATTGGTATCTTTTTTCGATTCTAAATAACTTTTATTAACAGCTCTATTTAATATACTATCATATAAAACAATATTTGCATCACACAGTTTATCATATCTATGTACATTTTGATGTGCAAAATGTGCGATAACAACAATTTTTCCAATATTATGTAATGTCTCAACAACTTTTATATAATCAGTATCGCCAGAAATCAGTATAGCAATATCATATGCATTTTGGAATGCTTTTGCTGCCATATGAGTCGCAAGATTAATATCTGTTTCCTTTTCTTCTGTAAAATACGTTTTTGGATCATTTAAATCCAATGCAATACCATCATATGTTCGTATTTCCTGGCGACCTTCGATAATTTCAAGATAAGGTGTCTTTCGTAATTCACTTAGCCAATTATAATACTTCTCATAGTATGGTATCTTTTTTAATTCTTCACATGGTTCATAAGCAAATAAATAAGTTTTTATTACTTCAGATTGAAAGGGTATAATTTTATTTATTTCCCTTCCAAGAGCTAAATAATTAATTGGTTTTGGATTCTTGTTTTGACTCTTATAATGGTCGCGTAAATTAATATTAAAATTTTGATAATCTATAAATACCATTACTCTCAACATAATTATTTTCCCCTTTGAATATAAATAGGGGAGCATTAGAACTCCCCTCCTGCCATTTGACAGAGCATAAATGTTCACCCTAATGGGTTACCTAAGTATATTTATGCTTTTATTATACTCAAACGAGAATAATAAAGCAATCCAGAACATATGTTTACGCGCGATCCATATGTTCGTCTCTATATTATCACATATTATAACATATGTAATAACCAAGATTTTGCCAATAAGACCATACGTTCATTCTTAACAGAAATAGCAGTTATTGGTAAAATAATGTTGGTGCACCAATACGTTACTTACAAACTAACCTCAACTGGCATTGTCTAGGTACGAAAGGAGGGTGTACATGGCGATTATTTTGCCACTTGTTTTAACTCCGGCAACTGCTCTACTGGTTGTTTCTGCTATCACTTTTTGTATGAAACATCATCAGCTAAAAAAAAGATACAAAAAATGTTGCTTAAAAATGGAGTAAAACACGCATTGGTCACGAATGATCAGATTTTATTCTGAATTATAATGTACATATAATGAAACGTGAAAGCAACTCTTTATAAGTCTTATAACTCTTGTAACTATTACATATAATCAGTAAATTATAAGCCTTACTGGAAATTTGTATGTTTGCGTAACATACAGTGTAAACACTATTTTGTGAGGGCACTTACTTTGTGCCCTCCACAATAACTGCTATGTAAGAAGTCTATCATATATAGAGTCCCATAAACGACACTTTAACTTGATAAAGTGTGTTGTAACTATATTTACTTCTTCCCAAACAACAAATAATCAGCACTTACGCCCAACTCAGCACACAACCTAACAAAGTAGGGGAGTGATAAATTGTATTCTCCATACAGTGTTTTTCTGTCAAAGCGACATCTTTGTGCAACCTGTGCTTTAGTCTTGTTCTGTTTATATATTTCTTCGTTTATCCGATCCCAAAGACCATTAATCCATAGATGTGATTCTCGTGCCATATCAAGCCACCTCCACATCATAGTATCCATCTTTTCGAAGCAGTTTTCTTATGTATTCAAGTCCCTTCTTTGTAACGTATGTCACGGATCTGATATTGCCATCATGGCAAGGCGTTTCTTTGACTGCGAATTTACCTTCTTTGCGAAACCTCTCATAAGGAACGTTTACCATATCTTTATCATAGAAGAAAATCTTCTTTTTACGAAGATAAGCAAAAAGAGTATATTCACCAATTCCAAGTTCCTTAGCACAGGTGTTGATACTCATCAACCCTTCAGTGTTCATCAAGTCATCATAGAACTGCTGCAACTCTCTATTCTTCTCTATCAATTCGTTTACAATGACTCCTTGTGTTTCTGATGAAAGAGAAGAGAAGTAGTATGATACCATCTTCTGTTCATCACCAACAGGAATAGCAGCACCAGTTAAACGAATTGATTTAAGGTATTTCTTTATCTCTTTCTTCATTTGTTTGGCGATTGGTTTACGAGATTGCATACAAACTTCGTAAAGTCCATCTTCTGTAAGAAAAATCAACGATTGCATCCCTCCAAGGGTGTCTACATTATAGATACCCTTTTCCTCATCATCAACAGTATTCACCATTTGACTCACTTTGTACTTACCATTCGATTTAGAATAATCAATCCAATCTGCAACATCAGCAGCTCTAAATAATGGATTTTCAATATTCCCATACATCTGAATCTTCTTTCCAAGAATCTCAGTCTCTTGGATAACTGTTATAACATTGTCATTACCCATAATTTTACCTCCTTTGAAATTTGGGTTGCTTGTTTCAAAGGAAATGTGTTATACTATGTATGCATTAAGAATGTATAACACATTTCCAAGGTAACCACCTGACGCTCGCCAAAGTTTTAGGTGGTTATTTTTGTTACATTGACTTTTGCATTATTTTCAATTATAATAATTCTAATACAAAATTTGTAACATGATTACATTATAAGACACACACATAATGATGTCAATACAAAATTTGTATATCAATTAAAAATTTGCATTGGAGATAAAAATGGATAATAATATAATAGTAGATTCTATTAAAAAATTGTGCAAAGATAAGAATATTACTGTTTCACAATTAGAAAAGGAAATAGGATTAAGTCAGGGGCTTGTTAGTAAATGGATGAACACAACCCCTTCCTTGGATAAAATAGTAGATATTGCAGATTACTTTCATGTTTCTATAGATGAAGTGGTTGGATATAAACAAAATCTCAAAGATGAATTTCTAAAACAACTTTATACCAAAACAGAAAACGATTCTATCACATGGGAAAATTGTGAAACAATGAATCAAAACGGGTCTATGGTTAAGCAATATAGTGATTTTACATTACCAGGTTCATATATTGGAGATGATGAAAAAGAAACATCATATGCCACCTGTTTTAATAAGGGATATATTATTATATATGCCTATCATCGTTATGACCAAATACTTAACCCTTATAATTTAATACTCTTTATTCAACCAAATGATAATGCTTATCTTGTAGATCAGCATTATACAAAAGAAGAATTATATAGTTTGTGGATTAAAATGCTAAACCATCTTGGAAACGATACACCAGATGAAGTCAAAGCTGAAGATTTAAAAAATAGTTTTGTTAATGGCAGTCCAAAATCAAATAGTAAAAATATTATATCTAAAAAATCTGGATTATCTGATATAAAAGAATTAATGAGCAGTCCTGAAGTTATAAGACTAATGGAAGTATATAATCAACCAGTTTTTAGAGAGATACAGGAAACATTCAATAGCCCAGAAGTCAGAGCAGCTATGCAAGTGGCAAATAAATTACAAAGTTATTTTGATAAATAGATATATAACAAAAGATACCTTAGTTGGTGTTTTTTAAATATTGTCACAACCACACAAAAGTATATTACCAATTTTCTTTGCAGAAGTATCTCCAAATTCCTGTAGAATACTTTTGGCTAAATCAAATTCTATATTGCAACAAAAGAACTTATCATCATCATTTAGTGTATTAAAATCTTGATTGACAATATCATAAAAATTTTGTATTGTTTTAATAGTTTTAGATTCTTTCATATAGAAATTCCTTTCTATGGAGGTAAGTAATGCAGATTAATCTTGATTGTTTTAAGGACGTTTTAAAGTATTGTGTTGACCATATTGACTACGAAGAAGATGATGATAGTTGGAGTGTAAAGTATGTCAGTTTAAATATGATGTATGATGACCCTGACTTAAATTATGATAAGAAGGGCATAATGCGTTCAGTCCTCAAATTATACGAATGTGGTTTTATTAAGGTATTTACAAAATTTCCAGACAATAAACCATATTTAGAAAGATGTTCTATTGAGGACGTTACATTTCGAGGATATCAATTTATTGAATCAATTAGAGAACCATCTATCTGGGAGAAAACAAAAACTGTGGTTGGTAAAGTTGGAAATCATACATTAGGATTTATTGAAACAGTTGCTCATGATGTAGCAGTAGAAGCTGCCAAAGAAGCTATAGCTGTTGCAGTGTGGAAAAATACATAATCGTATATCATGAAACGACAACAACATAAACCACCCTTCCACAACCTCCACACCCTATTACCAACACCAGAATCCAGAATACTACTATCCATATTCACTAGAATACCAATCACCAAGATAAATAACTGGCTCGACCCAGATAGCAGAGCAGTACCTAAAGCAGATGAATTAGTGTTAATGGCAAAGTATTTTGATTGCACAGTGGATTATTTGCTAGATTTGAGTTTTAAGAAATAAGTCAGAATTTTAAAAGAGCCTGACTATTTAATAATCAGACTCTTTTATATTATTTGTTTTTTCTGATTCCTATATTGCTTTCATAAGCCCTTTCCAGTAATCAAAACGACCCCTGACATTCTCTTGAGCAGAAGTGCCACTCTGAACATACTGTTTATATTCTTCATTTGAATCATATCCATTCAAGAACTCATCCACAATTTCGACTAATTTAGAGAATGATTTTTTATCTTTCTTAACTCGATACCCACAGTATAACACCATTGGGATAGAAGTTACAGGAATCTTAATTTCTTCAAAAGACTCATCAAATGAATCCAAAGCATCTAAAAGAACACTTACTTTTTCTAAACTGTTATCTGCATAATCCATTACAAAAACATCAATGTCTTTACTCCTAAATGAAGTAAATTCATTTTCATTATTAGTGCAAATAAGCATCAATGCCTGTATGATCAAATCTCTATCAGTTCCATTTTTCCGTTGTGTAGGCGTAACCAGTTTGCCCATAAATGGATGATTAGCGAGGGAATATACAGCATCACTAAATGCATCACTCTCATTTACAATTCGCAATAATTTCCCAGATAAAGGCTTTGAAGTATTCTGTCTACGGAACATTTCTTTTACTTCTTCATCAGTATATTCTGAAAGTGTGCAAAACTCTAAACTGCAAGCCAAAAGAGTAGACTGAACTTCTTCATCTAATTTCTTAAATTTTTTACCTGCAATTTCATACTCTTTAGAAACCGATTCGCCGTTTTCTGTTACTTGAATAATTACGTTTGGAGTGTCCTTGCTTAATGCAAACTCATTATTCACATAAGCAATACAAGTAGATGTTCTCTGTGACCCGTCAAGAGTATAAATAGTTCCTCCTGCTTCCACAGTGTAAATAGGATTTACAGGGAAACCAGATAATAGACTGTGGATTAAAAGAGAGCGCATCTTAGGCGACCACTGACCGATGGGACGCTGCAACTTATGAGAAAATGAAATATTTCCCTTTTTATGCTGATTGCAGATCCATTGTAAAGTACGTTCTTTACTTGCAGTTTTCAATTATGCTACCTCCGTTTCAAATTTGCAAAATTTTTGATATTTTCAGAGTAGCATAATAAGTAAAATTTGTAAATATTTTTCAATAAAAGTGTTTAATATTTTAATCTAAATTTTATTATTTGACAATATTTTCCAATGTGTTACAATATGATAAAGGGTGCTACCTAAAGTGGTAGGCGGTTAATCCTCTAATCGTGAGACTGAACTCATGTTTATCTTATAGATATCCTTTCGAGGAAATATTGCGAAAGGAGGACTGGTATATGGTTACATACTCGGATATGTTTGCATACACGATAGTAATCTTTACTATTCTTGCGTTTGCGTTTAATTACAAAAACAAAAGAAAATAACCGCCCTCTCCAAAGTACGGTTATTTTCTAACATTTAGAATCTAATTTAAACTTGGACTAACCGCTTGTCATACGGGTTAGTGCCTTTTGTATTTGCTTCTTTTTACTTGTTAGTATAACACATTCTTGAACGTAGTCAAGTGGTTTATACGTTTTCGCCCTATTTATTGGGGAATTATTTATTTTCTCCGTTCAAATCTCCACAATTTTCGGCTTGGAGAAATCCTTACATTATCCTATTTCTTCCTGTGAAAACAGTTGCTATAAAGAAATAGAAGAGCAGTATCACTCTTTACGATTTTACCCCAGTCATGGGAAAGTCTTCTTCTCTTTTCTATATCAGTACATACAAATAAATGTTCTGTCTATATTTACGTGCTCCTACATGATATAATTCTATTACAACATCAAGATTTGATTTCATAACCACCTCCAAAACATCTCACTTCCACGGTGAGATAGGCTTGCTCCACACAAGCCACCTAATAGTATGATATTTACAACAAAAACAGAATTATCGGAGGTGGCTCATGGAAAACATAATTGAAAGTGTTGTTGAGTGTGGCTCTGCATATGGGATGGTATGTGTATTAGCAAGCTTTATATTCTTTTACACCACCATTCGATTTGTGTTACCTTACATATATAAAATTATATGTAAAATATGCAACACATTAGTAAAGTACAAAGATGTCCATGCAAAAGCCAATGTTAAGGATGTCTCATTTGAGACGGAATTACATCGGTGATTTGGACTACTGGATTCCACTCTGGTAGTCCTTTTGCAATTTATTTCTATTTCATCTATTTTAGACTCCACTCCAAAATAGATCTTCTTATCAACTCCGATAGTAAGAGTTCCAACTAATATGTAGACGTAGGAGATAAGATTCCTAACAGCAATTACTAACCGCTACACTCGGCAAAGTATGGATCACTCCTTGCAGCATTAGGAATTTCACCTAATACCACCTGCCCTGATGCTCTCTGAGATTAGCACTCATCTAGTGAGTTTTCCATCCTTAAAAGGATTTCTGTACATTCTGTACGCTGTCATCTGCTCGTTATCGTCAAATATCACATTATAACTATAGCCTTTCGTGTCACCACTTAGGAGAGTAGTGATATTTGTATACCGACTTTCAAGACCCTTAATTGCTAAAGGGTATATCCATAATGTAGAGGGATATCATATCTGCTATGCTTTTAATAAGCATACGGTGGTTAATTCCACACGAGATTCAATTGTGTATTTCACAAAGGATAATATTCAAAACTTATTCTCTGAATAAGAACTAATATTACAACAGGCATATTCCTTGTGAGGGATTACATTTTACCCTACCTGCGTTTTTTAACCCAGCAAATAATCCTGCACCGACTCCAATAGTTCCTAATGAACCAATTTTATCTATTACAGAATCTAATACTTTAACAGAACCAGTACCAAAATCTACAAACCATTTCAGTAAACCACTGTCTAAAACAGTAGTCGATAATGATTGAAAAGCAGCTTCAAATTGCTGTGTTTTTGCCTCCAAAGATTCCATCCAACGTTCCTGTTCTTGCATAGCAGAACCTTCAGCATTTAAAGTTGCTTCTAATGCTTTTTGGATTTGACCAGACTGGAATGCTTGGATTAATGCAGCACCTTGATTCCCTCTTTGTTTACCAAAAAGTATTTCCGTAAGATCTGCTTTATCTGGATCGTTTAGATCATTGTAAACTTTTGAAATATCTTCCATGATGTCATAATAATCTCTGAAATTACCCATATCATCAAAGATATTTACCTTGCCACCAGTTCGGTTTAGAATTTGGGTTTGAACTTTGCTGATAGAATCTACAGTCTCATCAACTTCTTCGCCGAGCATTTCTAGCTCACCCTTCATTCCTTTTATACGCATACTTCCAACCTTGAGGAAGTTACCAAACTCTGAAGCATTTTGAGTGATTTCTGTACCACCTGTTAGCATAGCAAGTGTCTTATTGATATCAGTTCCACTTGTGGACATTGCTGAAGCAGAACGAGCAAGTCCATCACCTAAAGCTGCTGCAGATGTAGCATACTCATTCCCAAGTTTGTTTAGTTTATCGACAATAGTAATAGATTCTGAGGCTTCGATATTAAAGGCTTTCATGGCAGTAACCATATCAGAGACGGCGGTATCATTATCTACTTCGCCAACATTCGCATAGACAGAAGAAATTTTTGCGAGTTGTTCAGCCTCATCAAGCGAAAAACCTAATTTTGCCCAATTTGCTGTTTGCTCTACTAAACTGGAGATTGAGCGACCAAGTTCATGAGCAGATTTACTTGAAGATTCTAAAAATTGATTATACTTACTACTAGTTTCATCTGTAACTTTATATAGATTATTCATAGCAGTATCAATTTCATATACTTCTTTAGGAACTCTTCGTATTTGATTATACAAAGTCATCATGCTTCCAGTAGCAAAACCCCAGCCGCCAAACTTTTCCCATGCTTGTTTCAATTTATCAATCCATGAGAATCCAAATTTTTCCATACTACGCATGTTACTTTCTGTTATTTTAAGACGTGAATTAATATCATTAATTTCTTTTACTGCGATATCAGAACCACTTGAAAGTCTATTAACGTAGCTTTGCCATTCGTTCTTTACTTCTTCTGTAACCTTTGTATTATTGCTTAATAGTTTTTGGACTTTGAGAAGAGTAGAAGATATTTTTTCTTTTGAAGCAGGTTGCATCAGTTTATCAAATGATAACCTTGCTTGTTCCACGGATGCTTTGACAGACGTAAATTCTTGTTCGAGTTTATCGGCCTGTGCAACAAGTTCCTGACCAGATAAGCCTTTCATACTGTCAAATGTAGATTGGAGAGATGTAGTAATGTTTTTTGCTTCCTGAGCCTCAACACCATACTTCTCTAATGAAGCAGTAACAGTGTTAATACGGTTCTGGTATTCGCTTGCGCCATGACCGTTATCCATTGAAAGTTGAATTTTATTGACCTGTGCTTCAATTGCTTGTCTTTCCTTTAAAGCGGTAATAGCTTCTCTTTCTGCCTGTGCAAGCTCTTTTGTATTCACTACATCTTGTGATTTTGCACTTGCCAAATCCAACTGTTTTTGTTTCGCAACTTCTAAATCATTAATCTGGCGATCTAAAGAATTATCTCGCAAATCTTTTTTATCAATTTGTTTATTGTTATAACTAATGCGTTCTTTTGTCTGCTTAATTTGTTTTTCTAATTCGGCGGTTTGCAATTCATCAGCCGATAACAACTTTGTCTTTAAATTGTAAAGATTATTGACTTCATTCTTTATATTCTTATAATATTTTTCTTGTTCTGCCAGTTTTGTCTTAATAGCATTAGCTTCTTCATTAGTGGCATTGATAATATTCTTTTCTTCGTTTAGATGTTGAACCATCTTTTCTGTAGTACGAATAGTATCATCATCAACCAACTTGAAACCATTTTTACTTTCATTAAAATAAAGCATAAAGTCACGAGTGATTTTCATTTCGCCATTAACTTGCTCAATTTTAACACGCATATTTTCCAATGAACCATCATTCATTGAACCTTTACTAACAGTAACTTGACCGAATTCAGAAAATGCCTTTCTAACTGTATCATATAATCTTTCTGCATCTGCAATATCATCTTTTGAGATTAAATCATGACCATCTACAAATTTTCTTTTTGCATCATTTAACTCACTAAAGTCACGCAAAACTTTTTCGGTAGACTTAGAAGCAGAAGACATACCCTGTGAAATGCCTTGACTAACTTGTTTTCCATATTCTTGACCAGCCTTAATACCAGCTTTTGTGTCAATTCCAATATTAGATATAGTAATTTTTTGATTAATTAATTTTCCAATATCATCTGCTAACTTTTGATCAGCCTTCGGATCAAGTTTGACCTGAACCTTTAACTTATCAAGCTGATTTTGCAATTCTTTAATGTCAGCATTAATATTTCCTTTTGATTTTGCTTCGTCCAATTTTGCTTGGAGCAATATCAAAAATTCATCCATATATAAATTACCTCCTTCTGTTTAGGCATTAAAAATACCGCCAACAAAAGGGCGGTAGTAATTTTCATAATTATTTAATTGTTGAGATAAGTTACTTTACTGGAACTCCACATTTTTTAAGATTACTTTTCATAAGATATTTAATTCCTGGTTCCAATCCTAATTCAGCCATTGCATCATCCCAGAACTGTCCAAAATCGTCATCATAAACTCCACCATGAGAGTGTTGGTTAGCATAAGTAACAACGTCTAAACCAGTGGCACCACCTTGGTATCTATAAGATAAATAATCCTTATCTATTTCTACACTACATGAAATTCCATTAGAAGATTTTACAATCTCGGTTTTGATTAAGCTATTAAGAAATTCCCAAGTCCTTTGATACATACGTGGAGAATATTCGTGATAGTAATCAGTTATATGCTGTTGAACAACTTCAAATATTTCCTGCTGAGTCATTTTTAGTGCTTGTTGTATTCGTGATTCAATAACTTTTGTTAAATCACTCATTGATTTTATGGTTTGTGCCATATGTATTTGTCCTTTACACAAAATACTCCCTCACAGGACAGTGAGAGAGTAATAATAATTATTATAATATATTTCATTTTAATATTGTGGTATCATTGCACCTTTGAATGCATTTAGTTGATCTTTTCCTTCATCATCAAAACCAAAACATATAATTTCACCATCTTCAGTTAATAACATTGTCTGCCCATATCCAGCAGCTATGTCAACAATATTATCATGTTCATTTAAAATTTTTTCGTCTATATAGTAACAATTTTCAAAATTTTTACCAGACATAACAACTGTTCCATTTGATTTTAAACCAACAGTATACCAATCGCCAGTTGCAACCTTTACAATATCAGACCATTTTTCTGTATCGCTAAAATCACATTGTCCAAAACTATTGTCACCAACAGCGACTAACGTACCATCTGACTTTAACCCAACAGTATGTCCTCCGCCTCTTCCCAATTTTTGACCACCACTTGCAGAAATATTAACAACATCTTTCCATTCTTCTTTTTGTTCATTGCTAAGGCTATCAAATTTATCTGCTTGACCATTATCGTATCCTGCAAATATTAATTCTTTTGTTTTTGTAAGTCCTACAACAAAACGAGATCCTGCATCAATAGCAATGATACCTTTCCAACCATTAGCATCAATTTGATGATCACCATCATGACCATCTGCAATAACATCTCCATTAGACTTTAGACCAACAACAAATTGTTCGCCAGCAGCAACATCAATAAGGTCATTCCACCGTTCTGAATCAGATATTTTTATTCCACTATATGTTTGTCCTGTTATTACAGCAGTTTTATCTTCTTGTAATCCGATTGTGAATGTACCGTATATATCAACCGAAACAATTTTTTCCCAAGAGTCAACACTCAGTTGATTGAAGCCATTTATTCCAGCAGTTTTAATATGTCCTAAATTAGTAATAGTAATAGAATTATTAATACCAGCAGCCATAATATTGTTATGTGATGTGCGCTTTATATTTTTTTGACAATCTAAAATAAATGTCTTGCTATCTTTGTAATCAAAAATAGTTTCGTATATTTCCAAAGCTTTCTCAAATTCCTCGTTTTGATAATATAAAAATGCAGTATTATATAAAAAATCTTGTGATTGTTCGATTAATTTAAAATCAATTTGTGCAACATATATTTTGCTATCTAAATAATCTCCCAATTCAATAAAAATGTCTCTTGCTGTTTCAAAATCTTCTTCCTTATAATAATCTAATGCAAGGTTATATTTAGCTTCGTTCAGTTTTTCATCACTATCTTTATATGTGTTTAAGTTTTCAAATAAATCTATAGCATCTTTATATTGCTCACTAGTCATATAATCACTAGCTGTTTTATAATTACTTCTATTTTCTTCCCTTTTTATAAAAGCTGCAATTGTAACAACAGCAGTTATTGTAGTTACCACAATTGAGTACCATATTATAATTTTTTTAGAAGTAGACATTTTCATATAGTTTTTAATCCCACTTTTATTTATTTGAAGTTTATTCTTGTTTATTGGATTTGTTCTACTTTTTTCTGTTCTTTTTGAGTGCTTTTTGATTATCAGTATTTATTTTGTTTTGCTTTTTTGCTTGAATTATTTTTGCGCAAAATTCTTTAATATTATCATCATATAAATTGTGATGATGAGAAATTATAAAACCAAATACACTAAATAATAACATTATACATATTGCTATTATTAATACGATATTGTGCACTATGAAATTATCTTTTCCTATAATATAAAAGTGGTACGCTCCAAAACCAGAAGCCATTATAAAAGATAAAATTAAAATTACTTCCCTAAATTTATTGTTTATAGATTTGGATCTATTATCTAAACATATTGCAAATAGACTACAAGAAATAGAAAATACGATTAGTAATATGCTATCAAAATATTTTCCAATATCAGGAACTTCTTCTTGCGATATTCGTTCAAATAAGTATGCTAATACAGTAGGTGTAATAACAGATATTACACTTATTGATACCCATACAAACCCATTACCTAATAAAGTATCACTTTTATTTTTCATAATTATATGATTTCCTTACGCAATTTATGTCATATTTTAAAAACAGCGGCTATATTATATCGCAAAATATTACAAAAGTCTACATATAATTATAAAAATCATTGATATTATATTATGATACGATGAAAGAGACATTCTATTCAGTTTTATCTTTATTTTCTGCATGGATAATTTCTGCGAGTTTAGCTACAAGTTCTTTCTGTAAATCCTCTGCAGGAATATCCTTCAAAGCAATATACATTTTATGTAATAGTTCTAAGACCTCTTTCTGATTATCAATAAGAGTAGCAACAGTACCGTAAAGCATTGCCTTGATTTTCCATTCACTTTTCTTCATTCTGAAATAATTACTAATCATAATTTTTATTCTCCTTGTAAGTTTACTTTTAAAACCCAATACCAATTATCATTTGTCCATATTTGGAAATTCTCATCATATGGATCATATTTTACATGTGTTATTTGTGGACTTGAATTGCATATATGTAGGTATGTATCTGAATCAATATTGTAATTGTTTGATCTTAATGTTTGATCTATTTCGTGAGAGTACATTAATGTACAATCACCTCAATTTCGGTTCTTGGATGATCTTTATCTACATGACATCGAATCGTTAGGCTATGTAAGTGTTCTCTATCATCATCAACAAGAAATCCTGACTCTACAAAACCATCATGAATGAACTTAGGTGTATAATTATCTGGGTCTGTTCTGCGTTTCGTAGGATGATAAATATCATAAATAATTTCTACATTATCTAATTGCATATTTTCGTACCCTAAATCATTAATCCACCAGACTATGAAATTTTTCCATGATTGTTTCAAAGCATTCATCTGTATACGTGGCTTGATTGACCAAATATTTATAGATGGATGATAGGCATGTTCAATCTGTTTTTTCTTTGCTCTTGGATGATGAGAAAAATAGTATTGATTATATCTTTCTACAACATCGTTATCTAAGACAAGTTTTATGTTTATCGCCCCTTTACTATGTCCTTCATTCAAAAATGTCCTTATAATCAAGGACATAACAAAAGAGCGACTTCACAATGAAATCGCCCTTTTAAGTCTGCCTATATTTGAGAAATTTTTTCCCATGTGTACATTTCTTTTTGCACAACACTGTGAACAAAACTATTCTTTCCATCGGCTGACTCGTATTCCTCAATCAGATCCTCCAATGCTTCCAGTTCCATGTCATTAATTTTACCAAGAGAATGATAATACCTATAAGACTGACTTATTTTATCTTTCAGCTCGGCTCTAATTCGTTTATTATTTTTACGTTCACTTTCCTTGAAACGTTCATCTGTATTACGTTGCATGTCATCTATTTTTTGTGAAATATTGAATAATGACTCTGAAAGTTTGTTTTGAGCATCAGTTAATTCTTTCTGGATAGCAAGAGATTGTTCACGATCGTGAACACGATTTTCCATTATTGCTTTGATATCGGTTTGATTATCCTTAATAGTTTGCAATAGTTCTTCTTT
>ERZ777011.1465-NODE-1465-length-24557-cov-17.404865_pt1 | contig 24557 bp, 16 predicted proteins | sample MGYA00374964_ERZ777011 | MGnify/ENA primary metagenome ERZ777011 (study PRJEB29310, sample SAMD00008975) | mouse gut metagenome | study: EMG produced TPA metagenomics assembly of the Metagenome analysis of fecal microbiota from mouse which was promoted... | reverse complement strand
TGGATGGGGCTGGATGGGGCTGGATAGGGCTGGATAGGGCTGGATGGGGCTGGATGGGGCTGGATGGGGCTGGATAGGGCTGGATAGGGCTGGATGGGGCTGGATAGGGCTGGATGGGGCGCGATGGGGCGCGATGGGGCGAGATGGGGGCTGGATAGGGCTGGATGGGGCGCGATGGGGCGCGATGGGGCTGGATAGGATCCCTATCCCCATATTACCCTATCCAGCCCTATTCAGCCCCATCTCACCCCATCGCGCCCCATTTTGACCCTGCCAGACCCTATAGGGTGTCAGGCGCTTTGTCGATCAGGTCGAGGAACTGGTCGAGCTTGGGGGTGATGATGATTTCGGTGCGGCGGTTTTCAGCGCGTCCGGAGGAGGTCGAGTTGGTGGCGATGGGGTTGTATTCGCCTCTGCCGCCTGCGGTCAGACGCGAGGGATCGATGCCGAAGTCATTCTGTAGCGCCTGAACCACGGATGATGCCCGTAATGCGGAAAGATCCCAGTTGTTGCGGATGTTGGTGCGCGAGATGGGAACATTGTCTGTGTTGCCTTCAACCAGGACGTCATAATCCTTGTAGTCTTTTATTATCTTGGCAATCTTGCCAAGGATGTCCATCGCCGCAGGTGAAATGTCGTAACTTCCGCTCTTGTAGAGCATGTTGTCGGCAAGGGATATGTAGACCACTCCCTTGAGTACTTTTACATCTACATCTCTTAGCTCATCGGTGTTGAGCGAACGTGTCAAGTTGTTGGTCAGTACCATGTTGAGCGAGTCGGATTTCGATTTGGCTTCCACAAGTTGCTTTATGTATTTGTTTGAGGCGTTGATTTCGTCTACAAGCTTGGCAATGTTCACGCTTCCCTGATGGTTGTTTGCCATTGCCTGGTCAAGGGAGGATTTGATTGCTCCATATGCCTCTTTGAGGTCGGCGTTCTGGGCTTTCAGATCCTTTAGCATCACTTCCATGCTTTTTGTGTTGGCATTGCATTCGATGAGTCCCTCATTTGCCGTGCGGTATTGGTCCGCCATCTGATTATACTTCTTGTTGGAGACGCAGCTGCCGAGGGTGAGCGTCAACGCTGCGGCTGCTCCAATGATGATTCTGCTTTTCATAAACTAAGGTGTTGGTTATATTTATAATCCAGAATCATGCGCAAGTGTTCATTTTCTTGTCTGTCTGTAATTCATTCTATCTGTCTTTGTTGCCATTGCTGTAATTCAGTTACCTCTCTTTGCTGCCTTCCCGGTGATTTATTCTTCTGCGTTTTCCGGCTTTTCGAAGAAGAAAGGGGGAGGGGAGGCCGCTATTCAATGTTTTTGTAGTCGCGCAGGAATTGAGACAGATGGTACAAACCTATCGCGAGTCCGAAGAATGCCCCGGTTGCCATGCCTGCAAGAAGATAGATATCGCCCGAATTTACATATGCAAGCCAGCCAAACAGGATGAGTGCGAAGGGAATAAGAATCATAACAAACTGCAGATGCCGTTTGCGATAGAACATGGCTTTTTCGGAAACTTCTCTGACCGACATGCGGACGCAGTCTATGCTGCCGATGCCGTAATACAGCCACCAGTCCATAGTGAAGCACGTAATGAAGTAAACGGCAAATGCGATTGCAAGCCATATTCCGTTGTTGTGCGGGAATATTCGTTGATTCAGGAATATAAGGGATGTTGGGCAGGCGGTCATGCCTGCTATGGCAAACAGGCGGTATCGCTTCTGCAGCCGTTCGAGCGATGTGAGGGGGGTGCCGTGGCGCATGTCGCCGGCAGTCTTGATGCCTTTGGATTCAGAGGAGAGACTGCGGGTTGTGTCGCGCCATGCGGATTTCATGTCTTCGGGATTCATGTCTTTTGTTTTTAGATGGTGGGAATTGGAATCTGTCCGGATTCAATCTGTTACTATAGTATGGGGGGGAGGAGCCGTGTCCTAAGATGTTGAGAGAGGGGATGTGAAATGTGATTATTCGAATTTATGCCGTATGCGCGTGAGCTTCTCTTTTATGCGGTGAAGGCGGGTGGCTACTGTGTTTCTCGGCATACCCATGACAGCAGATATGTCGTCATATCCGGCATCATCAAGCCACATGAGGATAATTGCCTTGTCTTCTGCATGCAGAGTGGCAATGAGGCGATGCAGTGTCTCTATGCGTTCGCGGTCAGTGTCGGGTTCATCGCTTACAAGGTCATAAAGTCTGTCAAGGCTTTCCGAGGCGTGGGTGTGGCGGATCTGTTTGCGTATGGTCGATACGCAGGAGTTTATGACTACCCGGTATATCCAAGTGCGTGAGGAGGAATCACCCTTGAATGTGGGTAGCCCGCGCCAGATGTTTATCAATGCGTCCTGACGGAGATCGTCATATTCGGCAACAGAACCGGAGTATGAGAAGCATATGGCGGAAATTAGCGAATCCTCGCGCCTTATCAGGTCAAGGAATTCCTGTTCCTGATTTCCCGAACAGGAGCAAGATATTTCCGCCTCCGGTGATGACATCATGACCAGAGCGAGCGCGAAAAGAGAACGCAGAGGAGAGGAATCGTATGGTGTTATTGTTTCGACTGTCATTTTGTTATTGTAAATAATTCCCCAAAATTAGGAAATCATAGCGTTAGACGCAACCATAAATCGGATAGTTTCAGATAAGGTCGGAAAAAGAAGGAATTGGTAAAAATCCCTGAATAAAAGAAAAAGCCTGCAATTATTTCCGGCAGCTGCTTAAATAAAATGTGATGGATTTGTAGAATAAATAAAATTTCATAACTTTGCAAAAGTCTTTTCAGAAAGCAACAATAATAACTATAAACCATTTCGAGATGAAACTTTACAAATTATCCTTGACAGCGGCGGCATTGGCTTTTGCTGTAGCCGTCAATGCACAATCAACGTTCAAATCTTCGTTGCCGGTGAAGCCCGGCAAGGGTGTTACGGTTGCCGGAACGGTTGAATGTGACGGGAAGCCTGTTGCCGGTGTAACTGTCTCAGACGGATACGAAGTGACAAAGACCGACAAGAAGGGTGCCTATTACCTTAAATCGAAAAAACAGAATCCACAGGTGTTCATTACAACACCCTCCGGTTATGAGGCTGTGCGGGAAGATGTGATGCCCCAGTTCTGGGCTGACTTCACGATGCCTGCCGACAAATATGAACGCCTCGACTTCTGTCTGAAGAAAACCGATAACAAAAGACACGCGGTTATTTTCCTTGCGGATATTCATCTTGCCAACGAGCGCAATGATGTGGATATATTCTCCGGTCCTTATGTAGACAGGATAAAGGAGGAGGTGAGCAAACTGAAAGCTGCCGGTATTCCTGCCTATACAATCAATCTTGGTGACGGATCGTGGGATTTATACTGGTATGCGCATCAGTACAGTATAAATGATCTGCGCGGCACGCTGAACGAGGCTGACTATCCCACGGCATTCTTCAATGTTATGGGAAATCATGACAACGACGGAGCCACTCCGGCAGGTGAGGGGGCTGATTTCCGGGCATCGCTTCCGTATCAGAAAACTTTCGGTCCGCGGTATTATTCGCATAATATAGGCGATGTGCATTATGTATTCCTTGACAATATAGACTATATCAACGATACTCTGGAAAATCCGAGTTATCCGGGGATAACAGGACGCCGCAATTATAAGGAGAATTTCACACAGGAACAGCTTGACTGGCTCCGGAAAGACCTTGCCGGAGTCTCTTATGACACACCGGTGGTGGTGAGCATGCACTGTCCGCTTTTGCGCTGGAAGAAGAACGACGGCTCTGCATACAGGCTCAAGCCGGAAGAGACAAGTTCTCGCGAACTGCTATCCATTCTCAAGCCATATAAGAATGTACATACATTCTCAGGGCATTCGCACAGACAGTGTATTGTACGCATGCCGGAGGAAGAGCAGAATCTCGCCGACCACAACATTTCCGGTGCTTGCGGTTCATGGTGGCGCACGAGAGCTACCGGGCTCAAGAATCTTTGTCCGGACGGCACGCCTGCAGGATACGAACTCTTTACGGTTGACGGTTCAGACCTTAAGTGGGAACACAAAGCTTTCGAATATCCGGAAGACAGGCAGTTCTATGCGTGGGATATGAACGGAGTGAAGGATTATTTCGCCAATAACCGGGAAATGAGGGCATTTCTTAAGAATTATCCGAAATGGACAGATTACAGCGATGTGCCAGAGAATTATATATATGTGAATCTGTGGGCATGGGATCCGGAAGGGACGCTTAAGATAACCGAAAACGGCAAGGAACTTCCGGTGGAGATTGTGACCGAGGAGAATCCTCTTTATACAGTGTCGTATATGGTGCGTAATACGATATGGCTCAATCAGGTAGAGAACAAAGGTTATCAGAAGCCGCGCAAGTTCCAGCTTTTCCGCGCCAAGGCATCCACGCCCGATGCTCCGGTGGAGATTTCCTGGACTGACTTTTTCGGCAATGAAACGAAATCAACACTTGACCGCCCCGCTCCGTTCACACTTGAAGCACTCTGACTCATGACAGAAACGGCATCTTAGCCGCCGTTGTGTTTCAGAATTTAGATAATTGGGAGGAATTTTGTAATTTTGCACAAAATTCCTCCCGATTGTTTTTCAACGTTCAAAGTCATGTGGATATTGCTTGCAGTCTGCTCCGCCTTAGGGCTTGGATTCTATGATATAATGAAAAAATTGTCGGTGCGCGACAACAATGTGCCGACAGTGCTTTTTCTCAATACTCTTTTCGGAACGCTGCTGATGTCGCCTGTAATCGTGATGAACCTCGCGCATGGCGGTTTCGGACTCAACGATACAGTTTACGGTCATCTGCAGATAATGCTTAAGGCGGTGATAGTGCTGAGTTCATGGATACTCGGTTATTTCTCTATCAAACATCTGCCTCTGACTATTCAGGGACCGGTCAATGCCTCGCGTCCGGTAATAGTTCTTGTCGGTGCGTTACTGGTGTTCGGAGAGCGTCTGAACCTGCTTCAGTGGCTCGGCATACTGCTTGGATTTGTCTCGCTTTTCATGATAAGCCGCATAGGGGCAGCCGAGGGTTTCTCTTTCAGGCGCAGCCGCTGGCTGTGGATGTCTATCGGGGCAACGATGCTCGGTGCGGTAAGTGCGCTTTACGACAAATATCTTCTCCGCAGCTATGCGCCTCTTGAGGTTCAGGCATGGTATTCACTTTATCAGGTGCTGATTATGGGAGTGATATTGATAGTGTTGGCGCGTTCCGGCGCATCGGGAGTGAGATTCCGCTGGCGGTGGTCGATATTAGGAATCTCGCTGTTTCTAACTGGCGCCGACATAGCTTATTTTTATTCGTTGTCGCAGCCGGACTCGATGATTTCTGTTGTCTCCATGATCAGGAGGGGGAGTGTGCTGGTTTCGTTCGCATATGGTGTAATAGCGCTTCATGAGCGGCATATCCGCCGGAAACTCATAGATCTGGGCATACTTCTTTTGAGTCTACTGTTGCTTATTCTCGGATCGGGATAAACGGATTCTTGAAAATTCGGCAATATAACAAAGTCAAGCCGCAACTGACGGGGAATTAGTCAGTTGCGGCTTGACTTTGTTGTCTTACCAGGATTCGAACCTGGACAGGCAGAACCAAAAACTGCAGTGCTACCATTACACCATAAGACAATCCTAAAGCTTCAGACTCTGCCCTCCCGGGAATGGGGATAGGGATAGGAAAAAGGAGAGCCGAGCCTCGAAGCTGTTGCAAAATTAATAAAAAATTTGCATGTCGCAAAATTTATTTTAGGCACCGGATTCAAAATAGTCTCAAGACGGCTTCAGCCAAAGTCTTGCGTCAAATGTCCGGAGTGTTGTCAACGCATTGATTTAAAATCTGTTGCGGTCGCGTGTGTATTTTTTCTTTAAAGAAGCCTCGAAGGCTTCGGAAAGGTTTGTTCCGGTCTGGTTGGCAATGCACGTCACGACCCATATCACATCGGCGAGTTCTTCGGCGAGCTGGGCGTGCACGTCTTTGTCAAGGTCTCCCGGTTTTGCTTTCTGGTCACCATATACTCTGGCGATGACTCTTGCCAGCTCACCTACTTCCTCAGTAAGCACCGCCATGTTTGTGAGTTCGGAAAAATACCCTTTGCCGACTTCACGGATCCACTTGTCTACAGCTTTCTGAATATCCTCAAGCATTGTCAGATTATTGAAAGTGCGCGTAATTCATCAATTATCTCGCTGCCGCTCAGAGTGCGACGGCGGGAGATTGTTCGTGCGAAGTCATCGATTGCGGGGTGGAGTCTCGGATTGCGGAAGATACGCCCCATATAGGAACGCGTTTTCTCGTAGATTGTGTCGATTTCGTCATCTTCGAGAGAACAGGTGTCGCGTCCTTCGCGGCTTATTTCATTGTGTATCGTGTCAAGCAGTTCTGCCGGGACATCCTGTCCCAGTCTGACAATGGATCTCGACATCACGTTTGAGATCACCATCGCCGAGGTGATATAGAAATTGCGCAGAAGGTTATCCCAGGTAGTTTTCGGGGAAATTGACGGCGAACCGGAAAAATAATACTGATGAGAGAACGTGACCATCGGGCCGTCTGAGTCGAGAGAGACGCCTGCCACGCGATCGATCGCATCGAGCGCGGCGAGCGAAATAGCCATCCCGGCAAGTCCGTATGCCTTATCGTCTTCATTCAGATATGTGAGGGTCATTGTGCTCATAAATTGTTTTTTTCTTACTTGATAACAAGCGGAGAGAAAATATGGTTTGCGAATCTTTTATATGCGGCGGTCAGAATGTCACACCGAAACCCGCCGCGAGTCTGACGCCCTGCTGAGGTAGTCCGGGCAAGAGCTCGTCGTGCCGGTTAAGGAGATTGTCTGCCTGCACCCATACTGTGAAATTCGAGGTTATGCCATAGGAGGCGCCGAAATTGAGATAGGTAATGTCGGGGAGTCTCTTTGACAGGAGCACGTCGGCATCGGAAATCATGCCACCTTGATAATTACCTATGGTGTAGATATTGCGCACACCGCGATAATCATAGGCGAGTTTAAGTTTGAGAGTGCTCCACGGGTTCGTTTCAGCAGATATTCCGGCAGTCCAGCGCGGACGGTCATATCCGTTGAAATATCCCTTGTTGCCGTTTTGGGGCTGATAGTTTCCTTTTGCCTCTATCTTTATGATTTTGCCAAGGTCATATGATGCGTGGATGCCGATGCTGAATCCGTGAAGGTTGCAGGTGTGGTCTTGGCTGTAATCATATGAAAGCGTGCGGTCGGCGTTGTCCATATAAACGGATTCCGGCAGACCGGGAGCAACCTGATTCAGATAATTGAGACTTTGCTGATACCATCCTCCGAGATATTCTCCACGGGAGATGCGGAATGCGAAATCCGCACCGGCTGAGAAACCCGAGAATGGACCGAATGTAGCCCCGAGGCTACCGTCGAGAGGAGAATATACGGGTCGTGAGTTGCCGATAAGCGGTGATTGGTAATAATCACGTTCATAATTGGATGCCAGAGTGTTCAGACGACTGCCGCCAAGGGCATGAAGATAGAAAGCCACCGGACCTGCAAGATAATCCAGCTTGATATCCGGAGCCACGTGCAGGAAACTATAGCGGTCGTTCTCCTCACCGGCATTGAATGCGAGATCAATCTCCGCGCCAATGCGCACTAACAGCCTGTCGCGTGAAAAACTATAATATGGTGTCAAAGTTAGCATGCCATAGTTATCCGGTTGCACCGGACTGTAGCCGCCGTCAACCTGAGGATGGGAATAAAGGAGTATGTCGGTGTTGACATCTATGCCGATAGAAGATTTGGACGACATGGGGAAGTTTACACCTCCGAGAAGATTTATGTCTGTTTCCCTTCCTCCCGATGCGCGTTCAAGCATTATCCCCTCATCCGGCATACCGATTAACATCCGCTTCAGGGGTGAATAGGCTGAGCGGTATCCGAAATAGCGCACTCCGGCTTCCACATTCCATGTGATTTCATCTGACCTGTAGGGTGATTGCCATCCGAACCTTGCAGATATGTCGTTGAGTGTCTGTGTCGGAGCTTTAGGGGCATTTTCGTCCGAGAAACTGCTCCATTGAGGATTGTATCCGTAATAGTTGAAGTTGCCGATATGCCAGTCTAACGCGCCGCTCAGTCTTCCTTTTCCGTTGAAGTCATGCGATCCGTAGAAACCGATGGATTCATCGTAACGGTACATGCGGGTGTCTTTCATAGTTTCAGACACTTCCGGTTTCCACAGCGAGGTGGAATTGTGCTGCAGGCGCACGCCGAATGTAGTGTTTCTGTCATCAATGAAGCGGTATCCGGCACTCAGGGTGGAGTTCAGCCAGCTTCCGGCTCCCAGATCGAGATAGCCTCGGGAATCAGAATATTCCCGGGTATCGCGCCATCCGGTGGCGGGTAGTGGAAGGAGACTCGGGGCGAATGCAGCCGGAACGCTTCTCCCATCATATGAAAGCGGGTTGGTCTCCAGAGAGAATTTGACCTGTTTCGGGAAAGAATTTATGCGGTCGAGCCGAAAGACCTCCGGCACATATTTCCCGTCTACGGAAATCGATTGGTTATATTGAGCCGCTGCGGGTAACACCGAGACGGCGGCAAAGGCGTATATGATATGTTTCTTCATTACTTGAGAGCGTTGAGGCGTGATTTTATTGCATTAAGGATTTCCGGCTCGTTTCCGGGATAATTCTCGCGCAGGCTTTGCAGATATTCTTTTGCAAGATAAGCCTTGCCCTGCCCCTTATAGGCATCGGCAAGGAGGATGAATCCTCGGGCGAGCTGGAACTCATGAGGTGTTCCGGCTTCAGTAAATTCAAGCAGAACCTTCTCTGCATTGGTGAAATCCTTGTTGTCGATATAATATTGTCCGAGTTCTACCGCAGCCTTGGCTCCGGCGATACCGGCGGGATTTGCCGCGAGAGAAGAAAGCATGTCAAGAGCTTCCTCCGTATTTCCCGAACGGAGCATTGCCAGAGCCTCGACAAGTTGCATCTCCTCTGCCTGGTTGGCGCCTATGCCGCCGTTGTTGCGTGCCTTGCGTGCGTATTCGATACGTTCTGAATCGGATTGCGACGTGCGTGCTATTCCGGCATATGCGTCAGCCATGAAATCAGTTTCTCCTGTGTTTGCCAGAGCTTTGTAGACATCAGTAGCTTCCGATGCGCGCCCCGGTATGTCATTCTCCAGAATCTCGGCACGGAGGAGGAGGGCTTCCGGATATTGCACGGAATGAGGACGAGCTTCGGCAAGGTGTGCGAGAGTTTCCTCTGCTTCAACAAACTTCCCGGAAGACTGGAGCGAGGTTGCGATGTCAAGCAATACTGGAGCGAGGTATTTGCCGTCAGGATAGTCACGCACATAGTTTCTCAGAAGAGTTATGTCTTCTATATTACCGGCATAGGCAGTCTCCGCACTGTCGAATGCGAGCTGTTCCATTTCATCGGCATCGAGCTGTTTTGCTTCAGGAACACCGCGGAGGAATTCCGCATACTGCGGCAGCTCTCCCCGCGAAGCGTAATATTTTCTCAAGTCATCGTTGGCAATGGATGCCTCCTCGCTTGACGGCCAGGTGCGGATTATTTCCTTGTAAGTGTCTGCAGCCTGTTCCATTTTTCCAGCTTTCGAATAAGTAAGGGCAAGGTTGATCATCGCTTTCCTTGCCTGCACAGACTTGGGATATCTGGATGCAAGGCGACTGAAGGCATCAGCCGCTTTGTCATTACGGTCTATAGCCTCATATGTCAGAGCCTTCTCAAGAAGCACATTGGGCATCCATTTGGAATCCGGGAAATTGTTTTCAATCTCGGAAAGTTCTTTTATTTTTCCGTTCACATCCCCGTCAAGACCAAGCATGACGGCATGACGGTAAGAAGCATAATCCGCATCTGAAGCATTCTCCGCTTTCGCACGGGCATAGGTATCGCGGGCTGTCCGGTAGTCACCCGTATAATACTGGCAGTCTGCCATCCTTGTGACAGCATCCGCCTTGAGGGTTGCGGGAAGAGCGGGAGATGCCGCCAGAGCCTTGGCAAACTCATGTGCGGCTGCCGCATATTTCTCCTGCTGATATTCGGAATAAGCGAGATTGTAAAGAGCCAAAGTGCGGTTGGAAGAATTCTTTTCCGATTTGAGGAAAGTATTGTATGCCGCCGATGCCTTGGCGTAATTCCCTTGCGAATACTCAGCATCGCCGAGCCAGATATGGGTCTGTGCTGCGAGCCTGCGGTCATGCGAGGCAAGTTCAAGCGAGCGGTTGAAGAATCCCGAAGCCTCCTGCGGACGACCGTTGGTCATCGATTCGATTCCCAGTTCGTAGAGAATCTTCTGTTTGGCGGCAAGCACGTCTTTGGACGGGCGTCTTATCTTTTCGATGCTTGCGAGTGCTTTGGTATAGTTGCGCTCGTTGTAATATGCAGTTGCCAGATATTCCTCTACCTTGGGAGTATATTCCGAATTCGGGTAAAGCTTGATAAAGCCTTCCAGCATGTCTACTGAAGAGGAGAACGGCACTTTGCCACCTCTTGTCAGAGCTGCCACGTAGTTGTAGAGAGCCACTTCCGACACATTGCGGTCATAATCCATGCGCGCCGCCTTCTCGAACGCCATTGCGGCAGCATCATCGTTGCCGGTCTTCACATCGCATTGTCCGAGATAGAGCCATGCGCTTTGCGCAAGGTCATTGTCAAGTTCCGTAAGTGTGGCGAATTTTTCGGCAGCCGCCGAGTAATCGCCATCGGCATAGTCGGCGACGGCAAGTGCGTAAATAGCGTCAGGAGCGGGAGAACCGTCAATCAGCGAAGTGTATTTTTTCAGGAAAACCTTTGCCTGCTGATAGTCGCCGAGTTTGAAGAAGCTGAGACCGGTAATGCGGTTCAGCTCAGGTGCGAGTTCCGGATCGGAGAGTGAGCGGAGAAGTTCCTGTCCCTTTGCCGCCACGCGGTCGTATTCTCTCCGGTTATAGTCTATCTGAGTCATGTAATATGCCGCTTCAAGACCTTTTTCTCCGCTTCTCACTTTTGAGAATCCGGAGTATGCTTTATCGTAGTCGCCGTCGATATAGTCGAGATAAGCAGTGTAGAATGTGTATGCCTCTCGGTAAAGACGATTCTCCTTCAAGGCTTTCAGACTCTGTCTTGCCTCGGCGTAATGTCCGGTCTTGATCTGTATCAGTGCATGCCGGTAGGTGTAGAGGGCGAAGTCCTCGCGGTTCAGGCGGTCGAAATCAATGCCGTCGTATTCCGTCAGGGCATCGGGCCAGAGGTGATGGAAAAAGAAATAGTCACCCACGGAAAGTCTTGCTTCGAGAGCATGGGTGGATGCGGGGTAATCTCTGATGAAATTACGAAGCAGGGTGACGCATTCCGCATCGCCGCGTTCGTAATATGCACGGGCAAGCATGAACACGTATTCCTCTTTTTCGGTCTGGTTAAGGATTATGCCCTTGGTGTTTAGCTCGTTCAGCTGGTCGATTACTCCGGGGTAGTTTCCGCTTGAAAGCATGGTGCGGGCGCGTTCCAGATATCCTGCCGCAAGGGGAGAGAACCTTTCGGGAGATGCGCTGACCTGCGCTGAGGCGGTAGTAGCCGAAACTGCCGCTATCAGCGATATTATAAATTTATTCATTGTTATTGTCGTTTCAAGTTTCAGATTGTCAGTTTTTGTAATGTCGCTCCTTCACGATTCCATGCCGGAATGCGTAGAGAAGTTCTGACAGCTCATCGATCTGCGCCTGCAGTTCTTTCCCTTTGTCGGTGTCGCGCACTCGCATCCGGTGTCTTGACAGTTCCACAATCTGCGTTGTGGAAACAATGTCGGAACCGTTTCTTACAGCCTCCTCCGCAGAGGTGAACGGCTCATGCTGCACGAGCTGGAAACCACTGCTGTGGAACACAAGCGTGTATCCGGCGATGCCGGTGGTATTGTGATATGCTTTCGCGAAACCTCCGTCGATGACCATCAATTTCCCGTTGGCTCGTATGGGACTCTCTCCCTTTGCAGCCCTGACCGGAACGTGACCGTTTATTATATGGCGGTGTTCACCCTCGACTCCGAACGCATCGAGGATCATATCGCATACCTCCTCTTTGTTCCGGAGCTTGAAATACCACCCCTTCTCCTCGACGTGTGTGGCGGGATCGTCAATGAAATATCGTTCGAAAGTCGCCATCTTGGATTTGTCGAAAAGGGGAGAGTCCGGTCCGCACCACAGGTACCAGAAGAAATCGCGGGCATATTTACGTTCCTCTTCCGAAGAATCATCGTTGAACGCCTCGCGCATGGTCATTCCTATTTTATGCAGCAGTCCGCGACCTTTGTATTTCTTTCCGCATACCTCCACCTCCTTCATCGTGCCGTCTTCATTAAGAGGCAGGGAAGCGTGGAAGAGAAGGTTTGAGTTGTATATGCCATACATGCATCCGTTGGAGAAGAGGCAGTCGATATGCTTCATCAGTTTGTCGCTGACGCTGAATGAATGACGTAGCTTGTCGACAAGTTCCTTCTCCTCGTCAGTCATAGCTGTCGGGTCAGCGGGATCGAGTGTGGGGAAATTGGTGTCGTTGAGAGGATATTCCTTGCCATCGAGAGTGACGGTACCCTTCTCTTTGTCGATGCGCGAGAGCAGATCGCGGTCAGAGAGTCCCCATTCCGGATGCTCCCTTGCCATTTGCGCCTCCAGCTTAAGCTGGATTATTGCTATAGCCTTGTGCATTCGACCGATAAGAAGTCTGGATTTTTCTGTAAATGCGTTCTCTTCGTCATCCCCTGCGATATGAGGCATGAAGCGTGTGCAGGGGTCATCTCCGTATGTCTCCATGGCGAAGGTTGCGAGCGGCACCATGTTTATGCCGTAGCCGTCTTCCAGAGTCGCCATGTTGGCATATCTCAGAGAGAGCCGTAATACGTTCGCCATGCAGCATTCGTTGCCTGCCGCCGCTCCCATCCACAAGGCATCGTGGTTGCCCCACTGTATGTCGAACCTGCCGTAATCGCAGAGGATATCCATGATTATATGCGCGCCCGGTCCGCGGTCGAAAATGTCGCCAAGGATGTGAAGCTGGTCTATGCTCAGACGCTGGATCACGTTGCAGAGCGCGATGATGAATTCGTCTGCCTGACCTGTGGATATTATGGTCTCGATGATTCTTGAGAAATAAGCCTGCTTGTCATCGTCTGAAGGAGACTCGTGCATGAGTTCCTCGATAATGTATGCGAACTCACGCGGCAGAGACTTGCGCACTTTCGAGCGGGTGTATTTCGAAGACACCGACTGGCATACCTTTATGAGACGGTGCAGGGTTATATTGTAGAAATCCGCGAGCTGGTTTTCCGAAGCGCGGATAATCTGGAGTTTCTGCTCCGGATAATATATAAGCGAACAAAGCTCCCGGATTTCCTGCTCACGCATGGAAGTGCCGAAAAGTTCGGTAACTTTGCGTTTGATGTTTCCGGAAGCGTTTCGCAGAATGTGTCTGAAAGCCTCGTGTTCGCCGTGGATGTCGGCGACGAAATGTTCAGTGCCTTTAGGTAGATTAAGGATTGCCTCGAGGTTTATGATTTCGGTCGAGGCAGCGCTGATGTTAGGAAACGACTGTGCGAGAAGCTCAAGCACGCGCCGGTCGTTTTCAACGCGGGTCTCCGTTATGTTTTTCGATATTGGTGTCATTCCTTGAACGCGAAAAATATTATCTTGCAAAGATAGCAAATAGTTTTTATATTCGTGTTGCCCGAACGATAAACCAAATCAAAAAACTTAGAAACTGTTTAAATTTAATTCGAAATTTTTTATATAGTGAATCTTGTGGCTTCCTTGAGGTCTTTTATGGTTGTTTTCACCGAGTCTCATCGGTCACATAGCCCGCTATGCTCCCTCTTCGACTCGTAAAAACACCTCATAAAATCCTCTCAATGAACCTCACAATTAAATTTAAACAGTTTCTTAGAAACAGAACTTGTCTTGACTTATTTACGAAAGTTAAAATAATGATATTGTTAATTCTTTTTTCAACCTCAGCGGATCTTTCCGGTTGTTTTCACCCCTCTCATCACCGCCAACCGAAAGGTCGCCGGCTCTTCGAGTGGCGAAAACACCTCGGAAATATCTCGCTGATGTCAAGAAAAAATAAGTCAAGACGAGTTTACACTTTTGGTGTAAACTGCTTCTAAACAGCTTATTATAAGAATCTGGTGAGATGGGTGGCGTAAATCATCAGAATTACGGTTGCCACGATTATGAGAGTCTCGAATATCGCCGCCACTATGACAGTGGTTTTTGAAGCTTTGCGGTAATTGAAAAGCACCGAGCCTGCCGTCCATGCCAATGCGACTCCGGGGATGATGAAACACAACGAGAAAGCCATGCATGCCGAACTGCATACGATAGGAACCAATGTTGATGTGCAATGGTCGAGATCCCAGTCCAAAGCATTTATCAGTATGTCATTACCGAATCCGTAACTCGCTATGAACGCGACGAGGAAAAACGCAAAGAAACCTGTTGCCACAAGTGTCGCGGCAACCCCGATGAGTCCTATGAGTCCCATCAGAAATTTGCCTAATACCTTAAATGCGTTTTCAACAAACGTGACTGAAGAATTGTCGGCTTCATGACCCATGGGAGGAGTGGATGAGAGAACCTCCTGTCCGATGTTGTCTATAGTCACGGGGTTTCCCTGCGACTCAAGGATTCGTCGAGGATTGTTGGCGGGCGGAATTATCATCCATGCGATAAGGTAGAGGAGCACAAGCGGCCAGACATACGTAGCGATGCATAGTGCCGCATACAGCAGACGCATTATGTTGGCATCCCATCCGAGATAGGTGGAGAGCCCTCCGAACACACCGCCGATCACTTTGTTGTTGAGGTTTCGGTAGAGTCTCTTCCTGGAAGGCTTTACAACTGAGTTTTCTGCATTGGTTTCATCTGTGTCCCTGCTGTAAGGCGGTGGAGGGGTGATTCCGTCGTTCATGTCTCCTATGTCAGCCGGTTTGCCCATGATTTCGATGACGCTGTTCACGTCAGCGAACGTTATGGCATTTGCGCCCGCTGAGATGCGCTCGTCAAAAAGTTCTGAAATCCGGCTTTCTATGTCTGTAACGATCTCGTCGCCCTCCGTTCCGCAGAAAGCGGCGCGGAGTTGTGTAAGATAATTGCTCAGAAGCTCGTAGGCGTCTTCGTCAATGTAGAATACTTTGCCGTTTATGTTGACAGGAAATGTTTTCTTCATGATCTGAGGGTTTTTAAATATTACGGGTTGAGTCTGTTGTTGAGTCTGATGTTGAAATTGAGTCTGTAGGCTGATTTGTATCTGTTGTGGCTGAGCCTGGACCTGTTTCCGGGTCGGGATCTGTTGTCAGGTCAGCGTCGGAGCCGTAAATCAAGTGGTTCACGGATTTTGAAATATCCTTCCACGACTGGTGCAGCTCGTTTAGAAAATGGATGCCCATCGGAGTGATGGAATAGTATTTGCGCGGGGGACCTGATGGAGATTCCTCCCAGCGGTAGTTCAGCAGACCATCGTTTTTCAGCCTGGTCATCAGCGGATACAAGGTGCCTTCTACCACTATCAGATGAGCCTCTTTCATGCGGGAGATAATCTCGGAAACGTAAGCGTCGTTGCGGCTAAGCAACAGTAGCACGCAGAATTCGAGCATCCCTTTCCGCATCTGGGATTTCATGTTGTCAATGTTTGTTGCCATATGTTGTGACGTTGAATGTGAGTCGAGTTGTCTGAGTTATGATGTCAGAGGCATGAGAGGTTTGACACTGCAAAGGTATATGTTTTTATAGTACTATGCAATACAAAGTACTATAGATTAACATATATTAACAAATAAACTCTGCCGGATACCTATGCGGTTGTCCGGCAGAGTCATTATCAGTTATTTTCTGAATGTTGAGAAATCGGTTTTGGATCAGCGGTTTACAAACTTCTTACCATTTTTGATCACTATTCCTTTGTAAGAGCTGTCAACTTTCATCCCGAATACGTTGTAGAGAGGAGCGTTGTCATCAGTTGTGGCATTACCGATTTCTTCAACACCTGCTCCCGAATTGTCAGAGTATGTAAGCACGCGTATGCCATGTATGTAAAGTGGGGAATTCTTCATGTAGTTTCCGATGAGGACAGTGCGTTTCTCTCCCGGATTACTCTGGATTTTGAAATACTGATCCCAGTTCGGACCGTATTCCGAGTCCTCGAGTTGCTCAATATCGTTCCAGTTGCCGGTATATGTGACATTCTCGAGGTCATCGCCAAAGACCCCGCCTATCTTTTCACCACCTTTTATCATCTGCACTTCAGTCACACGGACATTGCCGGAAGCGACATGCACGCACAGATTAATTGCTTCCTGTTCTGCTGAAACACAGACATCAAGCTTGGCGCAATCCGGCAGATGCAACATTATCGCCCCACCTCTGCCTCCGGGTGCTGTCAAAGCTGAGAACCCGGGTCCTGCCGGCGGCAGGATTATGGCTCCGGTGCGGGAATTGGCACCACCTTTTGTGCCGTCGGTGCCAAGACCTGTGTAACCGGCATCCGTGGTGCACTGCGGCTGGGAGAAATCCTCCAGCTCGTAATCGGCGTCCTGAAGTTGTATTGCGAATGATCTGGTCTTGGAAGCGTAACCGCAATATTTGTCAAGCTTTGCCTGAGTGTCGAACCAGAGCCAGCCATCGGAGTCAACATCGGCGGCATCAAATAAATTGTAGGTCTGCTGTGCGTTCAGCCCCGCTGCCATGGCGGCAGCTGCGATTGTAAGTAAAAACTTTTTCATAATATATATTTTAAAAATTAAACTTCAGCCCATCCCGGATTCTGCTCAACTTCATGATAGCGGATATCATCCCAGGAAATCGGCCAGAAATACTGCTTTGGCGCGAAATACCTGATACTGCTGTTGCGTCCGTTTACTACAGAATGCGTAATTTTTTTTGAGCCATCTGCTTTCACCACAATCTTGACGTTGTATAGAGGGTTGTCTTCACCATTCATTGTCTCTTCGGCTATTCCAAGTCTGAGGAGATCCCAATATGTGGTTTTTTCAAAAGCAAGTTCTACGCGACGTTCGTTCATAATGTCTTCAAGCGTGACCGAAGGGAGATCCGGCATGCCGACCCTTCTTCGAATAAGGTTTATTCTGGCAAGAGCATCGCCGGTCCTTCCGGCATGCCAGTCCAACTCGGCGTAGTCGAGAAGCATCTCCGCATATCTCCATATTATGTAATTCTGCGAACTCGCATAAGTTTCATCATTATTGATCTGTTGCGATTCGCGCAGGAACTTTGCCATATAGTATCCGGTGCGTGTTATTGATGCAGTAGTGGAAGTTCCGTATGCCGTAAGGTCAAGTCCGGCGACTTCCTTGCCGTCAGCCATCGTGTAGTGCATGTCGAGAATATGTGATGCCCATTCCGCGCCATCATAGAGGATATTGGCGTAGAATCGGGTGTCTCTGTTTTCGTAAGGATTGTCTTCGTCATAATCAGAGTCAGGATCATCAATCATCTTTCCGTTTGCCATCCGGTATTCATCGACATGGTTCTGAGTCGGATTGTATGCGCAGTTGGTTCCGCCCATAGATGGCGGAGCGGCATCGCGGTCAAGTCTATGACCGAACTGGTAGATGTAGTCGCCATTGTCGTTGTGCTGCACTTCCAATATCGACTCAACCGAATTTTTTGTGAGAAAAATGTTGCGGTATTGCATTGCCTTGTCGCGTATATTGCCCCCCTCAGCGGGCATCAGGTCATATACATGAAGGTTCTCCACTTCGTCATAAGCCTTGGCAGCAAGCTCACGCATTTTGTCGGTGCGGTTGTCCGGAAAACCGAGATATGGCTTTTCGGCGTTCTGGAATTTGACCCCGGCAGCCCAAAAATAAGTCTTCCCCTTTAGCATGTATGCAGCACCTTTTGTGACGCGTCCTATGTGTCTTGACTCATGAGATTCAGGAAGCAGTCTTGCAGCCTTCTCCGCCTCTTCCGTTATGAATGTTACCATCTGATCATATGAGGCGCGAGGGTATTTTACGGTCTCCATAAGCGGGTCGAAAACTCTGTCGATCAGCATCACACCGCCATATCTTCGAAGGAGGGTATAGTAATACCATGCTCGGAAAAAATGCGCTTCTCCGACAATTCGGTCGCGTATCGTGGCGGGTAATTCCGACTGATGCGCAAGAAGCTTGTTGACAGATCGTATCTGCTCGTAAGCGGTCTGCCATATCAGGCGGCTTCTGCCGTTGATCATTGTTTCCGAACCTTTTAGAATTTCACCATAGCCCGCTTGATACCAGTCGCGACGTCCCACCGTAATCTGGTCTCCGAACCACGGTTCGAACTCTTCGCCGTTATTTTTGATCAAGGTGGAGACAAGGGTTGAGAAACCGTTGTCCATATGTCGGTACCAGCTGCCGGTATATTCATCAAGCATCATCTCGTCGGACCAGATCATGTTTTCGGCGAGTTTGTCGTTGGGGGAATCACGGAATATGCTGTTGCATGAAGTCAATGCAGTCGCGGCAACACATATCGGTATGAGGAATAATTTCAGTTTATTCATGTTTCTTGTTTCTTGGAAGAGTTTAAAGGAGAGTAGAGGAGGAGCTGGGAGTTTAAGGAGGAGCTGGGAGTTTAAGAGGAAGTATGTGGAACTCAGAATCCGAATGCTACGGAGAAACCGTATGACCGCTGCAGCGGGTAGCCTCGCAGAGATTCCGGATCCATGTTGTGGAGAGAAGACCAGGTGTGGAGGTTTGTGGCTTGGAACGAAAGGTCAACTGTCGATATTCTTGTTTTTTTCAGTATAGAGGAAGGAATAGAATAACCGACCGTCAAAGCCTTGAGACGCAGGAAGCTGCATTTTTTTAGCCAGAATGTGCTGTTGCGTCTGTTGTTGTCGCCATTTGATGCGAATTTTATTCTGGGGTATTCCGCACCGGGGTTGTCTGGAGTCCATGAATCTGTGTAATGGTAATCCTGAAAACGTTGTAGCGAGTTGCTTTCGAGAGTATAAAGCTCTGATATCATCTGGTTGTAACCCGCCGCGCCCTGAAACGAAAGGTTAAGGTGGAAACCTTTCCAAGAACCACCGAGATTAAAGCCATAGTTTACAGTTGGAAGAGAAGAATCTTCAACATATATCATATCGTTTACGGTCAGTTTGTTGTCGCCGTCCTGATCAAGATATTTTATGTCGCCGGGAGCAAGAGTGGCATTCTTTTTGCCATCCTGATCCACAGGCCATGCCGCGATTTCCTCATAACTTTGGAATAGACCAGCGTCTTGATAAAGATTCCATACGGTGAAAGGTTTTCCTTTACGGTGCTGAGCTTCGGGGAGAGAGGATTCATCGCCCCAGTCAAGCACCTTATTTTCGGAAGTTCCGATATTGAAAGACACATCATACTGGAAATCACCAATATTGTTGTTGTGACGGATTGTGAAGTCAACGCCGCTGAATCTCACCTTTCCGATATTCACAGAAGGAAGTACACCACCCGTTCCCACAGTCGGAGGGAAGAGATATGTTCGGGCGTCAGTAACCATGTTTGTTCGCAATCTCTGATACCATTCGAAGGTGGCGGTGATTCTGTTGTTCCAGAAACCGAGGTCTATGCCCGCGTTTATATCTTTGGATTTCCCCCATGTCAGAGCTTCATTCGGGTATGAGCTTAGCGAAGGCAGCAGTCCCGGTGACCATATGCCGCCGAAATTGTAGCCTTCAGTGTCAGTGAAGTTATAATACTGGAGGTAGCCGAAATCCGAGGCAACACCGTCATCGCCCAGGATACCGCCCGAAGCGCGTATTTTAGCCTGGGATATAATGGTCGGAGATATGGCGGAGGTGAAGAACTTCTCGTTTGATAGTACCCAGGAAGCGGATACTGTCGGGAAGAATCCCCATCTTTTGTTTGGAGCGAACCTTGTGGAGCCGTCGACACGGAAACTGAACTCCGCGAAATAGCGGTTGTCGAATCCGTAGGTAAGTCGTCCTACCGTAGACGCGCGCTGACTCATGTATTCGCTTCCGGAGAGTGTGCCGGTTGATGTGCTTCCCATTATTTCCGGTTTCTCGCCGGGGAGATTGTTGTTGGTTCCGCGAAGATACTTGTTGTGGTAATCCTGATAGTTCACGACGGCGAGAGCTGTCAAGTGATGCAGTGAATTGAAGGTGTGGTTGTAGGATATTCCCCCCTCGAGCAGGGTGTTTGTCACGCTTTGCTCTCTGTCGCTCATCACTATTCTTGCCTGCGGATATATGGAAGACGGGTCTACTGTGATTTCATCGGTAAGCGGATTGTATACACTCAGTTCCACAGGCTTGGAGAACGTAGTTATTCCCGAATGGTTCATGTCGTGGGTCGCAGTCACGTACACCTCAAGACCGTCGACTTTCGGAATCTTATAGCGAAGGGTAGCGTTGAGAGTATGGAAATCCGATTTTGTTTTCTGATATCCTCCAAGACCGAGCACCGACACCAGGGGATTGTATCCCTCAAGACTCGCGTAAGATCCGTCGGTGTATCTCAGAACCTCGATCGGAGAAAAGGAATATGCGTCATCTATTGTGAGCGGATTGTTGTTGTTCTTGTAATTGGAAACGGAACCGGTGAGGTTCACGGCAAGAGTCAGTCCCTTGAACAGGTCCGCGTCAAGACGCGCCGAGTAGTTGAATCGGTTGCGTCCGATGTTGGAATAAAGACCTTTCGATTCCGAGTATCCCCCCGACACATGGTATCTGATGGTCTTGTTGCCGCCTGATACCGATAGAGAATGTCGTTGTGTATGACCCCATTTATGGAAATAATCGAAAAGAGAGGTATCTCCGTAAAGATTCGGATTTGAGCCGAGGAGGTCAAGATTGTACGGGGTGTATCCTCCGTCTGGATTCTGCTCTACGGCGCGGTTATAGAGTTCCGCGAACTGACGCGCGTTGAGGAATTTGGGAAGATATGTCGCCTGGTCGAAATTCAACTGTCCGCGATAATTCACTCTCGCCCTGTCGCTCTCCTTTCCGCGTTTGGTCTGCACGAGAATCACTCCGTTTGCAGCTCGTGCCCCATATACGGCGGCCGCTGCCGCATCCTTTAGAATTGAGATGCTTTCTATATCATCCGGATTCAGGTCGCTGAGCCGCATTTCCCCCTCGTTTGTGGTAGAGGAGAAACGTGGCACACCGTCGATGACCAGCAGCGGATCGCCAAGATTACCTCGTATGCTCATTGTAGACTCGCGAGCCGAAGAGGGGTCGCCCGACACCGCCTTGACTCCAAGTCCGGCAACCTGACCGCCAAGAGACTGGTCGATGTTCATTGCCGGAATTTTTGCGAGGTCTTTGGCGGAAATTGTTTCTACGGAAGATGTAAGCTCCGATTTTTTCGCGGTTCCGTAACCGATGACTACAACCTCGTCTATATCGGTGTGAGTCTCCTTCAGGACAATGGTAACGTCAGGAGTGTCTCCTGTAATCTCTTTCTTCAGTGTCTCATAGCCGAAGCAGGATACAATTAGAGTGCAGTTTTTATTTGCCGGCAACTTGAGCTTGAATTTGCCGTCGTGATCGGTCATCGTCGCTGACGGAATACCGTCGATTCTGATTGTCGCTCCGATTATCGGCTCTTTACGAGCGTCTTCCACAGTGCCTGAGATGGTGCGTGATGTCTGAGCCACGGCATCGTTGCAAATCGTCAGCATCAGCGCAAACAAGATTAGAAAAATCTTCTTCATAATGATGAGGTTTTTATGGAATCGGGGTGGCAGCTGGTCCGGGAAGTCTCCGGCAGGCGGCACACACGACACATTAGGTATTTGGATTGAGGATGAGGTTTATGTTTCTCGCCTGATATTCGTAAAATTCCCGTGAGGCGGCATCCGGTGCGGAGGTCGCGGCGCGGCGGTAGAGTGCGAGAAGTTTCTTGAGCCGGGCGAGCATCATAGGCTTGAGTTCCTCTGCAGGGAGTGGCGGATTTCCGAACACCAGACGGAAGAAAGCGCGGTCACCGTCATGAACGCCGCAAGCATCGAGCGAGCAAGGGAGAGATGTGGTCAGTCCAAGAATCGAAGAAGGCTCGACATCAAGCCAGGATTCTGAAGCAAGGCTTTTCGCAGAAGCACCGGGCATCGACAGCCCCGCGCTCTTTACCATCGATTCAAGAGCCAGACTCTGTAGCCTGCGTTCCGTGGAATTGAGTTTCTTTCCTGAATATGTAGCCGCGAATATGTTTTTCAGTGCGTCGTCAACATATGTCGCCGGTTCATAACCCTTTGTCGGATCAGCCTCGTAACCGGTCTTTATCCGTCCGATATTCACCGGAGACAGAAGTGTGGCAACAATCGCCTTGTCAACTTTCTCGCGCCATTCTGTCACCGGATCCTCAAACTTCGAATTCAGTCCCGCAGGAGTCAGCCAGTCGTTAGTGCGGCTTTGCGTGAGCAGCCACTCCATCGCGCGGCGGGTATCATCTTTTGTGAAATAGTTGCGTTTCGGACCCTGTTCGCGTCCCTGCACAACCTCCTTGAACCTCACGCCTCCTATATATGGAAGCACATGGCTGACATGACGAACGTACTGGCTGATAAGCGCCTTGTATGTCTCAAGAAGTGATGAGTCATAATTCTTTCCAGGTTCTCCCGCCCAGTCTTCGAAATTCGCCATGATTATCTTCAGATTCGAGATAGCCATGTCTCCCGCCTTTATGTGGTCGTTGCCGAGATCTTCGGTCTGGTCGGTCGGGTCGATTGTTCCCATCACCTGTTGCGCTCCGAACTCATACATCGGGTCATTCTCCTTCTCTTCGATCCATTTGTCGAGCACCGGTTTTTCATCTTTGAGCGTCTTGGCTCCCTGGATAAGTCTGTATCCCCATTTGATAGCGTTTATGTCATATACACCTACCGGGGGAGGAGTAAGTCTTACGCCTCTCTCATAGTCGCCGGGCTGCGCCACGAAATTGTTGCGTGCATAGTCCATGATGCTGGGGGTGGTTCCGTATTTCTGAGTGAAAGCAGGGTCGCGCAGATTGTCAATGGAGTATGCGTATGAAGCCCCCATATTGTGCATCAGTCCGAGACAATGACCTATCTCGTGAGCTGTCACATAAGTCAGGGATTCATACATTACCGAGTCGGCGAAAACGGAGGTCCTGACGCGTGGATCCACGGCGCCGGTCTGCACGAAGCGCCAGTCATGAACCAGAGAAAGCACGTTATGATACCATATGACATCTGCGCCGAGAATCTCGCCGGTACGCGGGTCGTTGTGCGAAGGTCCCATTGCGTTTGCCGTCGGCGTCACGCAGTAGCGCACGCAGTTGAAGCGGATGTCATCCGGGTCGAAATCCGGGTCGTCGGGATAGTCGAGAGCCTCTATGGCATTTTTGAAACCTGCTTCCTCGAACGCCATGTTCCAGTATTCGATACCCTCTTTCACCGCTTTGCGCCACTTGTCCGGAAAAGCGGAATCCACATAGAACCTGATTTTCTTTTTAGGCTCGACAAGCGTTCCTGAGAAATAAGCCTCAAGGTCTTCATCTTTCGGCTCCATACGGAAGCGGTTGATTATGTTGTATGTCTCGATTTTGTCGTTTGATGATGAATAAAGTTTCTTTGTGTCGTAGAAATAACCCACACGGTTGTCTTGCAGACGGCTCTTCATCGGGTCGTCAGGCAGTTTCATGATCGAACGCGAAACCCTTACGGTATACGGGTCGGTTACTTTTCTTGTGGTGTAGGCGAGCTGGCTCTCGATGATCATGTTGTCGGGGAATGCCTTAACCTTTGTGATCGCCGAACCGTCTTTATAGAAAGAACCTTCCACACCCTGCCGTCCGCTGAGCATCTTTGCGAGAGGATCGGAATCCTTGATGGGAGAAATTAGCTTTTCGTCACCGGCGAAGAATGATGTCATGTCTATCGCCACGTTGCATGAATCCCTCTGTTGGATTTTGAATCCTTTCAGAATAGGGTCTATCATGTTTCGGTCGAACGATACTTTTATAGGGTCGTCCGGTGCTATGACGTTTGCATCCTGCACGAGATGCATGTAAACGTTCTTGTCGTCTTTGGTAAATCGGATTACAAGCGGAGTGATGTTCATCTGCCCTGCAACAAGGTCTCCGGTGTAGGAGATCCCCGCCACTCGGCTTGACAGAAGATATGTATGGTTGAAAACACTGTCGGAAAGAATGAAAAAGAGAGAGCCGTCTTTATCGACGCGACAATCGAAGATACCTTCGTATCTTTTTGCACCGGCAAACTTTTTTGCCATTTCCGCGCTGTCTTTCGCCGCTCCGGTAAGAACTTTATCCTCTTTGGGGGCTTTCTTGCGGCTGAAAATTCCCGCCTCGGCGGGGGCCCCGCCGATGAGGCAAGCTAAGATTGCCGCAAATCCTGCGATTTTTTTCAGTGTCAAGTCCATTGTTGATTCTTAAAATATTATGGTATTAGGTAAGATTAAAAATACACGATTTGAATCAATTTGCTTTACTTTCGGAGCAAATTTAGAGATTGTCTAAAAATTAGTGCGAAATAATGTTATTAGGCATAACA
>ERZ777011.1460-NODE-1460-length-24652-cov-4.493150_pt1 | contig 24652 bp, 20 predicted proteins | sample MGYA00374964_ERZ777011 | MGnify/ENA primary metagenome ERZ777011 (study PRJEB29310, sample SAMD00008975) | mouse gut metagenome | study: EMG produced TPA metagenomics assembly of the Metagenome analysis of fecal microbiota from mouse which was promoted... | reverse complement strand
CCAGCGCTTTGCGCTGCATTATACCCGGCCATGGCTTGAAAAGTAAATGCCTCTTCGAGGCGCTTCCTTTTCTGCGCGCATGGTATACTGATTCTGCTGATGCAGAATGCAAGCCAGCTAAAGCTGTCTTGCCAGCGCTTTGCGCTGCATTATACCCGGCCATGGCTTGAAAAGTAAATGCCTCTTCGAGGCGCTTCCTTTTCTGCGCGCATGGTATACTGATTCTGCCGCCTTTCGGAGTAGTAATGATGGGGGAAGGGATATGGACGAAAGTGTATGTGAAGAAGTACGGCTTGAGGACAATATTTTACAGGCCGAGGATTTTGTCCGGCTGCGGATCGAAACGGGATTTGCGGAGATCCCGGTGGAACACGCCAGGAAGGCTTTGCAAAACGGGCTGGTCAATGTTTCCGCGCTATATCGCGGTGAGCTTGTGGGGATGGGACGACTTGTGGGCGATGGCGCCATGTACTGGTATCTCCAGGAAATAATTGTTGTGCCTCAGTTCCAGGGGAAGGGTATCGGGAGAATGATTGTGAACCATCTGGTTGAGTATGCAAGGGTAAATTCTGCCTCCGGGAAATTTACAACAATCGGGGGAGTTTCCGCTAAAGGCAAGGAACCTTTTTATGAAAAGATGGGCTTTGAGATTATTTCAAATGGAATCCTGAAAATGATAGAGATTTGTTAAGAACAATTTGCTTTCCATGTAAGTCTTAATACCGAAAAAAGGGACAAAGAATGAAGGAATGTCTTGTCCTTTCTGAAATGTTGGAAGAGTTGAACGCATGACGGAATTGATAGCAAAGTCAGAATGCGGCTGTGGTCATGAAAGGGCAGAAGGAGTGAACAACATGAAGATTGTATCCTTGGATGTTACAGATGAAAGGATTTTGAAGCTTTTTTCCGAGCATGATGATTATATGATTAACTTTCTGGGAGAAGACCAGATATATTATACACGATATAGCGAGAATGAAATGATGGAAAAGGTGTGGGTGGTATTTTCGGACGACCTTCCCGCAGGCTGTATTGCATACCGGAAAAAGGCAGAGGGGACGGGTGAGGTAAAGCGCCTGTTTATAAAAGAAGAGTATCGGGGCAAAGGAATCTCAAAGGAGCTGCTGAATACATTGGAATGCCATGCCAGGGAGCAGGGATGTCACACACTGTTTCTGGATACCAGGATAACCCTGGAGCCGGCGGTTTCCCTGTACCGTTCCTTTGGATTTGAAATCGTTTTTCAACAGGGCCTTTATATTCAGATGGAGAAGAAGCTCCAGGCATAAAACTGTAAACATAAAAAAGCGAACAGCAGGTGTCAATCATTTTGAAGAAAGAAGGATGGGATGGACAGAATTGTTTCAGAAGCAGCGAAGGAGGTCAGGGTATTATCGGAAAACGTTGCGGAGGGGAAGCATATCGTTACCGGTGATATAAGAAGGCTGGCGGCACGGCTGTATAAAAAGATAGAAGATAAAACAATTGAGAATGTACTGGGCTTGTGCGAAGAATTGCTGGAAGAGCATAGCTGGGCCTTTGGCGTCATTGCCTTTGATTGGGCGTACAGGGTACGGGACCAGTATTCCGAAACCACATATGACACCTTTTACGCGTGGTTGAAAAAGTATGTCCGGGGCTGGGGGGATTGTGATGATTTTTGCACACATGCCTTTGGCGAATGGCTGAGAAGATACAAATCCGCTTTTCAGCAGGTAAGAGAGTGGACGAGGGATAAAGACTTTTGGGTTCGTCGTGCATCGGCAGTTATATTAATTCCCGCTGTCCTGCATAAGGATTATGAAGGAATAGACCCTTTGATTATATCTGATGCGCTTATGACGGATGAACATGACCTGGTGCAGAAGGGATATGGCTGGATGCTAAAATGTTTATCCCAGGTGGATCGGGAAACGGTGAAAAATTACCTGATTCTGCACCATGGGGAGATGCCCAGAACCGCTTACCGGTATGCGCTGGAAAAGTTTGACCGGGAAACAAGAAAAGAACTGATGAGTTTATAAAAAAGTATTTTCTACGATAGACTTGTCTGGTAGCGTGTGATAAAATAATTGCATTATGGATAAATTTGGAATCTTATGAATATACTATAGGAGGACTTTTCATGGAGACAAGTATGGCGATTAACAACAGACCTCATGCGGACGAGCTTTGGGCGGGAATTGGTGGGCATTTTGACTCTTTGTGCCAGATAGTAAATGAGTTCATAGATAATAGTATTTCAAATTTTTCTGGAAATAATACGATGACAAGAAATATCATCATCAGCTTGGTTGAGACTGCGCAAAACGGGGATGTTACGATTACAATTGAGGATTCTGGAACCGGTATCCGGAAATTGAATGAGGCATTTACCTTAGGTTCCTGCGCTGCGTCAGAATCTCCCCTTAATGAGCATGGATTTGGGCTAAAGCATGCCTTGGCATCTGCTAATCCTAAGAATGATTCCTGGGTAATATACACAAGGACGCAGGAAGACATGGATGCCGAACAGTATAAAAAGATAGAAGCACCCTATAAAATTGAGGATTTTTCTGCGAAGATCTGTAAAAATGAAAAATGGCCGGGAAAATTGAATGGAACGGGAACCATCATCCGCTTTGTCTGTAAAAGAGAAATGTATAAAACCATTGCCAGGGGAATGAGAGGTGGCATAACTAATTTTCGAAGTATAGCGGATGTTTTGTGCGAGGATATTGGATTTGTTTACTCCGGTGTTATTGAAGAAAATAAGGCCGGTATCACTTTGGATATAGTCGATGCAAACGGTGATCACATAAACCGTTCTGTAGGAGCAGTAAAGCCGGATTGGGAGGATTATATTAAGCCGGGCTCCGGAAGTCAGGAAGTGGATCTGGGAAATGGTAAGGTCATTATTGAATATCAATTCGGAAAGATTAACAAAAAGCAGGATAGAAAAGAGTTTGACAATACGACGGCGAGAAAATATTATCAAAAGAGTATGTCTACATCGGGAGTGGAGATCAGGATCAACGGAAGAGTCTTATGCTATAACCTGTTTAAAGAAATCTGGGGAGGTGAAAAGCATAATTCCTTTAACTATTTGCTGGTCACCGTAAACCTTAAATCTAAAGATAAAGAAGCATTACCTAAGACAAGAACATCAAAGAATGGTTTAAGGGAAGGGGACGAAAAGCTGGATAATTTGTACCAATGGATTAGAAGTAACCTGAACGAACCTCAGAAGGACGTAACCTTGTCAGATCATGAAACCGACTTGTTCGAAGAGCTGTGCAAAAGAATGAATCAATATGATCCGGATCCTGGTAAGATTATTAAAACGGAGATGGAGGTATTTATAAGCACAGGAAATCCAAAGGACAGAGTGAGGCTTGACTTATATTGTAAAAACTCATATGGCATTACTATATACGAGGGTAAGAAGGACATTACCACCAGTAAAGATGTATACCAGCTGCGCATGTATTGGGATGGGCTTGTTTACGACGGAATTAAGCCCGGAAAGGGAATTTTGCTTGCGGCATCGCATCCTAATTCTGTAAAGGAATTAATTTCTATCGTGAATACTATGTGTGACACCAATGGCAATAACTATAATTTTGAAGCGAAAACTTGGGAAGATGTTGGCATCGTAATACAAAAATAGTGTGCTATTATACTGATGAGACTAATAGCGGAGAGGAAAATACATCAAATGGAGCATTTTGGGCCCATTCATGAAACCTCCTATTTGTCGGCTCCCGACGCGGCAATTTATCGTAAAATCATGCGTTTATTTTACCGGGAATACGAGAAGATGCACTTCCAGCTGTATAAAGAAGAAATCTTTGAAATGTTACGCCGGGACGGAGAATTTGAAGAATATTCCCCGGAAAAGCTGGAAGCGGATCTGGAGGCACTGGTTAAATGGAAAAACCTTACTCCGATCCAGGATCCGGGACGGGTTTACACCATAGCGGATTATAAAAACAAACAGTATCGCTATACCATGTCTGAGTATGCCGTGGAAATTGAGCGTCTGACGGTGAGACTGGAAAATGTCTTTCTCGAATCGGGAAATCTGTCCACGAATTTTTTTGTGCGTCTGGAAAAAAGCCTTGAGGATGCAGAGGCGATGGAGCACGCAGGCCTGAAAGAGGTGAACGAGTGGTGGAGTCTGCTGCAGGAAGACTTCAAACGATTAAATCACAACTATCAGGACTACCTTCGGGATTTTTATTCGGGTAAAACCAATCATTTGATGAAATCAGTGGAATTCGTCATTCACAAGGACAAGTTTATCAAATATCTGAACGAGTTTGTGCAGGAGCTGCAGCATCATTCCAGACGGCTGGAGCAGATCCTGCTGAAAAGCCTGCCTCTGATGGAAGGGGTGATTCTGGAAAAGGTGGTACAGAGCGAGCTGGATATTCCCCATGCGCTCCTGGAAATACACGGAAATATAGAACCCAGCATACGTGAAAATGTTACGGGGAAATGGAATTCTCTGAAAAACTGGTTTCTTGATTCGCCGGCACATGAGTGTGAATGTAAGAAGGTTCTGAAGATTACCAATGATGTGATCCGCAGCATTATTCAAAATGCCGCGCTGATCGTTCAGATTCAGAACTGGGGAATCAGCAGAAAGGATGACTATCGCAAATTTTTGGAATTATTTTTAAAATGTGAGGATCTGGAGGAAGCCCACAGGCTGTCGGCCCATGTTTTCGGCGTGCAGAAAATACAGCATTTCAAGACCAATGCGCCCCGGGAAGAGGATGGGATCAACAACAGCGTATATGACGAGCCGGCGGAATTCTTATTAAAGCCTCATGCAAGGACGTACCGGGAGAAAAAGGACCGCAGGGGCTTTACAGACAAGTCTCTGGAAAAGAGACTGCAGCGGGAAAGCTATCTGAGGCGGGCGGAGCGGCAGAAGGAAATTGTCATGCGCTACATAAGGGATGGGAAAGTGTTATTTGCCGAAATTCATGAGGTAATTTCCGAGGATACAAGAAATACGTTTCTGCAGTGGATTGCCCAGGCAAATATGAGTTCACAGAAGCTGGGGAGAACCGAGTACGGACAGGAGTTTCGGCTGGTGAGAAATGAGGGTAGCTGTGTCCTGCAGTGTGAGGACGGGGCATTGACCATGCCGGCATATGTGTTGGAGTTTAAAGGGTATGAATGAAATCAGGACATTGCTGGAAAATTTCTGGATCTGCAGAGACAGCGATAAAGAGACCTATTATAAAGTAAAAAGAGACATACCGAATTTTCAAAGATTTGTCCGGGAGCTGCTGGGTTGGAAGCTGATTCACACGGAGAATCTGCTGAAGCTGGAAAAGCGGCCTGCCCATGCGGAAAGCTTTATGGGGATCCAGGAGTTTACGGACATCAGGGATTACTGTATTCTGTGCGTGATACTGATGTATCTGGAGGATAAGGAAGAGCAGGAGCAGTTCCTGCTGTCGGAGCTGATCGATTATGTGGAGACCCGGCTGAAGGCCCATATGGAGATTGACTGGACGTCCTTTACCCAGCGGAAATCTCTGGTGCGGGTACTGCTGTATATGGAGCGGCTGCAAATGCTGCGTGTCTACGAGGGAAGCAGTGAGTCCTTCGGCGCCGAGACCGGGCAGGAGGTACTGTATGAAAATACGGGCTATTCCAAATATTTTGCCACCAGCTTCCCGGCGGATATATCAGCCTATGAATCCTGGGAGGATTTTGAAAAGGCGGATTTTCAGGAGTTGAAGGGAGACAGGGGCGTTATGCGCATTAACCGGGTGTACAGGCAGCTTACGGTATGCCCGGCGCTTTACTGGGACGGAAACGAGGATGCGGATGCTCTTTATTTAAAGAATCAAAGGCAGTGGGTAGCCAGATACCTGCAGGAAAATCCGGGAGGAAATCTGGACATATACAGGAATGCGGCGTTTTTAACCCTGGACGAGGATGACTGTTACGGAAGCGTGCATCCCAGGGACGCCATGCTTCCGGAGGCGGTGCTATTGGTATGTGAGCGTATTCAGAGGCAGCTGGCAGAAGGAACGCTGGAAAAGAAGGAGAATGAGTGTATCTGCATGTCAAGGGAAGCCTTTGCCGGGATCGTACGGGAATGCAGGACAGAGTGGAATGCAGGGTGGAGCAAGGAATTTCGGGAAATGGAAGAGGGCAGGCTGGTGGAAACGGTTCTGGGTTATATGAAGAACTGGCTGATGATACGCTGTGAGGGAAATGAGGTCACGGTACTGCCGGCGGCAGGAAGGCTTACGGGATATTATCCTCAGGATTTTAATGGAGAGGTGCAAAAGGAATGAGGATTTGCGCTATGTGTGACCTTTGCGCTTTGGTTTTTGACTGTTTGTGCTATCGTTGAGGGTATGTCTGGAATCATGGAGGTTAAAATGAATGATCGGTGGAAAATGAATCGGATCGGCTTTGTGAATTTCTGGCTGTATGACGAGGAAGACTTTGAATTCATAGACGGGAAGCTGCTTCTGCGGGGCCAGAACGGTTCCGGGAAATCCATTACCACTCAGAGCTTTATCCCTTTTGTGCTGGACGGCGACCGCACGCCAAGCCGCCTGGATCCCTTTGGTTCCAGCGACCGGAGAATGGAGTACTATTTTCTGGGGGAGGAGGGAAAAGAGGAAGCCACCGGTTATCTGTTTCTGGAATTTAAAAAGGAGAAGTCCGGGGAGTATCGTACCATTGGGATCGGACAGCGGGCCAAGCGGGGCAAGCCCATGGATTTCTGGGGCTTCATTATTTTGGACGGCAGGCGGATCGGGTACGACCTGTGGCTGTACAGGGAAGTGGGATCGTCGAAGATCCCTCTGGATAAGCGGGAGCTGCGGGCCAGGCTGGGGGAAGAAAATTATTTTACCGACAGTCAGAGCGATTATAAGAAGCAGGTCAATCAGCATATTTTCGGCTTTCGGAAGGCGGAGCAGTATGAGCAGTATATCAGGCTGCTTGTGAAGGTCCGTGCGCCGAAGCTGTCCAAGGAGTTTAAGCCTACAAAGGTATATGAGATTCTGAATGATTCCCAGCAGACTCTGACGGACGAGGATCTGCGCACCATGGTGGATGCCATGGAGAAGATGGATGAAATTCAGGAAAGCCTGGAACTGCTGAACCGGGCTTTTTCGGATGTTAAGATTCTGCGAAACGAATACACCAGATACAATCAGTATATGCTTGCGAAGAAGGCCCAGGGCTATCTGGCCAAACAGCAGGAGGTGGAGAGCGCACAGAAGCAGTTGGACACTCAGGCCAGGAGGAAGCAGGAGATCGCAGCGGAGCAGGAGGATAAGTCCCTGCGCCTGGAAGAGCTGGAGGAGAAAAGGCGGCTGGCGGAAACAGAACGGGACGGTCTTCTGGACACGGATCTGGAAGAGATGGACCGGAAGCTGGAAAAGGCGAAAACGGAGAAAGCAGAAGCCGAAGAACAGGAAAAGAAATGGGAGAATAAGGTTCAGGAATGCAAGGATCGAATCCGGACGGCAGAGCAGCAGTTAAAAGAGCTTCGGGATCGCCTGGAATCAGGAAAGCAGAGACTGAAAGAAGAAAAAGCGGAGCTGGAAGAGCAGCAGGAAATCCTGCAATGGGAGGAGCATGAAAAGGCCCTGCGGGTGATGGGAACCGAAGCGTATGAGCAGACGGAAGAAGTCGCGCAGGCTCTTGAAACGCTGAAGCGGCAGCTGGAGGAATGCACAAGGGCGATCCGGCAATACGAAGAGCTCTCAGGGCAGTATGACAAGCTTGCGCAGGAGCTGGAGGGACTGAAGGGGCAGAAGCTCAAGGGTGAGCAGGACCTGGAGGCTGCCGGCGAGCAGGTAGTGGTTTCCATGGATCAGTGGATTACGGATGTTTATACCATAAATGGTGATTCCGCAGAGTGGCATCCGGCGGAAGAGCTGTTAGAGGAACTGGAGGAGAAGATAAGGCAATACCGGTCCGTGGAGGATGCAGGCCCTATACAGGAATTGCTGCGTACAGATTATGAAAGACAGCGTCAGGAGGTGATGAATGTAAAGGGAGGCGCAGAACAGGCGCTGAAGGCACTGCGGGAAGGGCTGAAGCAGGTGGAGGAGGAGCTTGCGCAGGTGCAGAGCCAGGAAGAACTGGAGCCTGAGCGGAATCAGGAAGCGGCAGCTTCCAGGCTGGCCCTGGAGGAAGCCGGTATTGCGGCGGTTCCGTTTTACAAGGCGGTGGAATTTTCCCGGGAGCTGGACGGGCCGTCCTGTGCACGGCTGGAGGCCCAGCTGCAGCAGGCGGGAATTCTGGATGCCCTGGTGGTATCGGCAGAGGATATTCCCCGGATCCGGGAAAGGTGTCCGGCCTTCCTGGATACGGTGGTATCCGTGAGGGAAAGGGGAACCTCGGATTTTTCCGGTCTGACTGCCAGTGAAGACCTGGAACCCGGGCTGAAGGAAGCGGTTGCCGGGATTTTGAGCAATATTTATGAGAAAGAGGGAAGGGAACAGGGTATATATCTGGGGAAAGACGGATGTTTTCGCCAGGGCGCCCTGGCCGGTAAGGCAGACAAAGCGGGAGAAGCGGAATTTGTGGGCCGGCTGGCAAGAAAGAGACGAAAAGAACAGAAAATTCTCAAGCTCCAGGAAAAGATCGGCGAGTTGACGGAAGAAATATCCGTCATGGAAAACGAAGCAGCACAGGCGGGCCTCCGGCTGGAAAAGCTGCAGCAGGAATATCAGGGGCTGCCGGGATTTTCTGCCATCAATGCCGCCCTGGGCAGGGAAAGGGAAATCGCACTGAAGCTGCAGATAATCAGCGGGGAGTGGGAGAAGAAGGAAAAGCAGGAAAAGGAGCTGGCACAGAGGAAAAATCAACAGTACCAGGCAGTGCTGCAGTTGTGCAGGCCCTTTCCTTACGGAAGGACAGAGGCCGCTTACGACGAGGCCCGGGATGCGCTGGAGGAGTATCGGCGGATCTGGCAGGGAGTCAGGGCGGAGCTGGGGCAGATTGGGACGACACGCCTGAATTGTGTGGACAGGGAGGATCAGATTGCCCGGGGGGAACAGGATCTGGATGATGCTTTTGCAGAGAAGCGCCGCTATGGCACCAGGATCAAGGAGTGTGATATTCAGATCCGGCAGTATGAGGAATACCTGAACCGCCCGGACATCGTGGAGAAGGCAAACAGGCTGAAGCAGATTAAGGCAGAGCTGGAAAGTATGTCTGAAGAAGGAGCAAAACTGCGGGAGGATCTGGTGCGTCTGGATGAGAGGTGGCAGGGGCTGCTGGAAGACGAGCCGAAGCAAAAGCAGCGGCTGCAGCAGGTTATCGGCGAGGAAACCTGCCTTCGGAGCTGTTTTGAGGAAGAGCTTGCCTTAAAGCTTGTGCTGGAACGGGGGAGCCGCACTCTTTTTGACTGTGCCAGGGAAGCGGCAGGGGTCATCCGGGAAAGTGACCGCACAAGGGAGCCGGGGGACCTCATTCAATCCCTGTACCAGGTTTACCAGCGGCATAACGGCAGTCTGACAAACTACGGAACCTCCCTGGAGGATTGCTTCGGGGCGGCGGAGGAGTTTGGAGAAATGGCGGATACTGCCGGTATGCTTCGGAAGCGTGTGAGGGTAGTGTCCGTGTGGAACGGTAAGAAGGTGTATCTGGAGGAATTCTACGGAATACTGAAGGCCGCCATTGAGGAAACGGAGCTTTTGATCCAGCGCAGGGACCGGGAGCTGTTCGAGGATATTTTGTCCCAGACCATCAGCCAGCAGCTGACGGACCGGATCGCAGAGAGCCGGAAGTGGGTTTCGGATATGTCGAAGCTGATGCAGGAAATAGATACTTCCATGGGATTGAGTTTTTCCCTGGACTGGAAGCCCCGGGGAGCGGAAAACGACGAAGAGCTGGACACCACAGAGCTGGAGAAGATCCTGCTTCGTGACCGGGCGCTTCTGACGGTGGAGGATATAGAAAAGGTGGCGGCTCATTTCCGCAGCAAGATACGCATGGAAAAGCAGCGGCTGGAAGAAGACGGCACGGTCATCAATTATATGGACCTGGTGAGGGATGCGCTGGACTATCGGAAGTGGTTTGAATTTCAGATGTATTTCCGCCGGGGGGAGGAACAGCGGAAGCCTTTGACCAATGCGGCTTTTAACCGGTTCAGCGGCGGCGAGAAGGCAATGGCAATGTACGTGCCCCTGTTTGCGGCAGTTAACGCGCAGTACCAGAAGGCGGATAACGAGGACCATCCCCGTATGATCGCGCTGGATGAGGCGTTTGCGGGAGTGGATGATAAAAATATCAGCAGCATGTTTGAGCTTGTTTCTAAGCTGGACTTTGATTATATCATGAATTCCCAGTCCCTGTGGGGCTGTTTTGAGCCGGTAAGAGGGCTGCGGATTGCCGAGCTATTACGGCCTCAGAATTCGCAGACGGTTTCGGCTATCCGCTATACATGGAACGGACATGAGAGGATACTGGATGAGCAATAGCAGGCAATGCGCGGAATATTTTAAGAACCTGAAGGAATCGAAAAGGTGCTTCCGGGAGCTGCGGAAGAAGTGGCGTTCTTACGGCAGGGCCGCCGGGAGGATTACGCTGAAGGGGGCCTCGCCGGAGGAGCGCCGCATGATCGGCGGCATCGTGGGAAAAGTGTTTTATGAGGAGACTCTTTGCTTTTCCTTTCAGGAGTTTGAGCAGGGGCTGCAGAAAACCAGGTTTGCCCCGGTGGAGATGAAAGATGTCCTGGAAGAGTATTTTGGGGAAACGCTTTGCACCAATCAGGGGCAAAGGGCGGAGGAACAGCAGGAGAAAAGCGAATTCCTGAGAGGGCTTGGCGACTTTTTCCTGATGCGTGAAAGCCGGGAGGAGACGGATTCCGATAAAGGTGCCATGTCTGCCGGCAAGGGGGCTGTGACCGTCGATAAGGAGGCTGTGGCCGTCGGCAAGGAGGCCATGTCTGCCGCAGCAGGCTCTGTGGCGGCTTCCTGGATCCGGGATATGGAAGCTCATAAGAAATACGGCTACCATCTGCTGATCCGGGAATACGGAAGAGACCGCGGGCAGGCGAAAGTTCTGGCGGAAAGCGTGGGGGAAGCCCTTTTAAGGGTGGAAAAGTCAAAGGCTGAGGGGACGGAAAGCCCCCTGGCAGTATTTGCTGCGGACATCTCCGGCAATCCCCATTATTTTGACCGCGGCACTACGGCGGGGCAGCTTTTGATCCACGGGATCTGCTATCTGGAGAATACTTTATTCCCGGAAAATGCCCATCAGTGGCGGGGGCTTCTGCTGAGTGTGGGAATCGTGCCGGACAATGTTTCTTCCATGGTGCACGCATTTGGCCTGCGCCTTAAGACAACGGAAGGGTGGCATCCGGCTTACGAGGCCTTTTGCGCCAGAAGGGAGCCCTGCGTCATTACCATGGAGAACCTGCGGGGAGTAACGGGGGTGGAGGCGGCGGGGGACAGGGTGTATGTGGTGGAAAATGAGATGGTATTCAGCTATCTTCTGGAAAAGGGAAAGGAGAGGGAATTTACCTTATTGTGTACATCCGGGCAGCTGCGGGCGGTTGCATTGGATTTGATTCCGTTTATTCTGGATTCCGGTGCGGAAATCTGGTACAGTGGCGACATGGATCCGGACGGGCTGGGTATAGCGGACAGGCTGTGGCAGAAATTCGGTGACCGGATCCGGATCTGGCGGATGTCTCCGGAAGACTATGCAAGAAGCCTTTCCGGGGAGAATGTCGGGGAGGCCGGTATGCTCAAGCTGGAGAAGATCAGGAATCCCCTGCTGCAGGAGACCGCCGCCTGCATTCAGGAAAAGCGGGCGGCGGCCTATCAGGAAAACCTGCTGGAGGATCTGCTGGGGGATCTGAAGAATTCTGACGGAATAATCACCGGGATTTCTCTGCCCGCATGCTTTTCAGCAGCAAAAGGCACACAATCAGTATCAGGGGGAAAAGGCATCCGATAAACATTCCTTTTTTCAGGTCGTTGCCTGCATTTTGGGTAATGGCACCCACCAGGCCGGGCCCGAATGCGCCGCCCAAATCCCCTGCCATGGCCAGCAGGGCGAACATGGCTGTACCTCCTGCAGGGAGCCTTCCGGAACAGATGCTGATGGTTCCCGGCCACATAATACCCACGGAAAAGCCGCACATAATGCAGCCAATCAGCCCCAGTACGGCATTGTCCGACAGGGAAGCCGACACATAGCAGAGCAGGCACAGGCAGCCGGAGCCGATCATGAATTTCATCAGATCCAGTTTGTCGCCGTATTTTCCGAAAATAACGCGGCTGATGCCCATGGTTACCGCAAACATGCAGGGACCGGCCAGATCTCCCATGGACTTTGACAGGCCGAGAGCCGATTCGGCATAGGCCGAAGCCCATTGTGCCATGGAAAGCTCGGAAGCGCCCGCGCATACCATCAGGATAATGGCGATCCAGAAAATGGGAACCTGCAGCAGACGGCTTACTTTCATGCCCTTACCGTCCTCGGCCAGAGGCTCAATGGGGCAGGTGGCAAAGTTGTAGATATTATAAAGGGGAATCAGCGCCCATATACAGGCAAGCCACTTCCAGCTGTCGATGCCGAACACTGCGAAAAATACAGTGGATAAGAGGATCACACCTACTGAGCCCCAGCAATAAAAGGAGTGCAGCAGGCTCATGGCAGCTTCTTTATGCTCAAAGGAGCAGGCTTCTACAATGGGACTGCCCAATACTTCTATTAAGCCGCTGCCCACCGCATAAATAACCACACTGACAATTATGCCGGCCAGGGGATCAGGAAGGAGTTCGGGTAAAAAGGCAAGCCCGATCAGCCCCAGGGCGGAACAAAGTTCGGAAGCTATCACACATCTGCGGTATCCGATGCGGTCTGCGAAATAAGAGCACAGTACATCCACAATCAGCTGGGTCAGAAAGAAGACTGTGGAAATCAGGGCGATTTTCCCCAGGGGAATGTGATAATCACTATGAAATTTCAAAAACAGCAGAGGTGCAAAATTTGCGGCAATTGCCTGGGTGATAAAGCCCAGATAGCAGGCTGTCAGTGTCTTTTTGTAATTTTTGGCCATGTTGACATATGCTCCCTTCCTTGTTACAATGAGTTACATTATATGGCGGGTTAATATGCAAATCAAGACAGTATTTCGCAATTTTATTACACAATATGGCAGTTTTGGCGGATTGGCAGGGTAGAGCCTATCTGACTTTATACATGGGAAACAGCTTGTGGGGCTGGTATCCTGTAAAGCATTGTGTGAGAGAAACAGGATAAGTGACAGGAGATTAGAAATGACGGCATCCGACAGTTACAGTAAAATTATAACGGATGAGTCCTTAAGGGAAACCATTCATCATGGCAGTGATGAGTATCCGTTTCAATATTATCTGGAGGATATTTGGCTTTTTGATTTTCACTGCATAGACTGGCACTGGCACCCGGAAGTGGAATTTGTGCTGATTGAAACGGGGACGGCAGACTTTCTGATCGGAAGTGAAAGATACGTGCTGCGTGCCGGAACGGGCATCTTTATAAATTCTCAGGTAATTCACAGGTTTGAAGCGGCTGAAAGCACCGTTATTCCCAATATAGTGTTTTTACCCTCTCTGCTTGCCCGAGAGGAAAGTCTGATTTACCGGAAGTTTATACAGCCGGTTCTGGATTCACCTGCCGAGTGTATGATCTTTTCTGCCGATGATTCCGTGGAGAAGGAAATAATGGATACGCTTGTTTCCGTGTTTGCCCTTCAGGAATCAGGCAAGGAGTGTGAAATAAAAACCGTAGAGCTGCTTTTAAAGCTTTGGCAGCTGCTGTACAGACAGATGCAGCCTGCCGAAGAAGCTTCCGCGCCCCGTTCCTCTGTGCGGACCCGGGCGCAGCTCCAGATTATGATGCAGTATATACATAAGAATTTCCGGAGGCCGATTTCCCTGGATGATATTGCAGGTACGGTGATGCTGAGCAAAAGCAGTGTGCTGAATCTGTTCCGGGAAAATATACATACTTCACCCATAGAATACCTGATTCATTACAGGCTGAAATACGCGGCCAGGCTGCTGACTGCTACGGAGAACAGTGTTTCCGCTGTGGCCCGGGATACCGGGTTTGATAATATCGGTTATTTTTGCCGCAAATTTAAGGAGGTATTCGGGGTAACACCCGGCGAATACAGGAAGCAGGGGTGAAATCACTGTTGTCTTCGGGCATTCTCCTGCAGGTATTGGTGTACATCTTCCCGAATGGAGAAAAACACATCCACCAATGTGGGGTCAAAGTGTTTTCCTGCATCCTCCCGGAGAATGGAAAAGGCATGTTCCTCCGCCATTGCTTCCTTATATACACGCTTGCAGACCAAGGCGTCAAATACATCCGCTACAGCCATGATCCGTGCCGAAAGAGGGATTTCACTGCCGCGCAGGCCCATGGGATAACCGCTGCCGTCCCATTTTTCGTGATGGCAGCATACGATTTCCCTGGCCATCTGCAGAAGCTCCGGTTCCGCGTTGCCCGCCAGGATCTTCTCCACAATGTCCCCGCCTAAAAAGGCGTGGGTTTTCATGATCTCAAATTCCTCCGGGGTGAACCTTCCGGGTTTATTCAAGATTACATCGGATATAAGGATCTTGCCCACGTCATGCAGCGGGGCGGCGTTGCGTATGTAAACCGTAAATTTTTCATCTACTATATCCGGATAAATATTGTTTTCCAGCATATAATCGGCCATCATAGTGACATAGCGCTTGGTATTGCGCACATGCTCGCCGGTGGAGTTGTCCCGGCTTTCAATGATAGCGGCCATTCCCTCGATTACGCTTTCCTGCATGCGGATCCGCTCAAGAGCCTGTTCTTTGATTTTCTTAGTCTGTGCCTCTACCCGTTCTTCCAGGGTGGCCTGATAGCCTTGCAGCTCTTCGGCATATCGGGTGGCTTTGTTCCTGTTGAGGTAACTGGAAGTGCAGAAGTACCCTACTACAATAAAAATCAGTACACTTACAAAAATATTACGCCATAGTGTAACCTTGACTCTTTCAAACAGGTCAGCCGTATTGATTACCATGGCTACATACCAGTCCTTTTGCACCTCTTTGGAAAAGATCATACACTCTTCACCGTCCAGCTCCATGGTCACGGCATCCCCGCTGCAGGAAAGGATTTTCCGGGTCATTTCCCGCAGCGGGGAGTCCTGCATATCTTCGTCGGTAAGATAATTTTTGCCCTTTTGGGCATCGTCGTGATGGGCAACCACCAGCCCGTTTTTATCGATAATAAAACCGTATCCTTCTCCGTTCAGCTGGATGTTCTTTGCCATCTGCTGCATTTCATCCATTACAATATCCAGGGAGACCACGCTTTTCCCGTCTGACAGAAGCTGGCTTACCGAAATCATGATGCTGCCTGTCTGGGCATCCAGATACGGGGAAACCACCATGGGACGGCCGCCGCCTGCCAGGGCCGTTGTGTACCAGACCCGGTCCTGGGGAATATAATCGGCATCCGGCACCCAGCCGATGCCATCCAGATAAACACCGTCAAAGACCCCGTAAATTCCGGTAAAATTTTTATCTATGGCACGAGCATAATCTTCCGATTCCTGCAGCAGGAATTTCCCGATTTCTTCCGAGCCGGCGCCGTCACGCATCATGGAGTCTACCACCAGCCCTGTCACCTGCAGGACGTCAAGGCCCTGCAGCAGGAAATTGTTCAATTCCTCGGCCTCCTGGGATACGGAGTTTTTACCGATGGTGACGGCATCCTCCATGGCTACGGAATAGAAAGAAGCGAAGGTGTAGAATGCGATTCCTCCAAGGGCAATCAACGTGATCACCAGCGTCAGAATATATTGAATGCGGTTACGGTCTTTTTTTGATTTCATCTCATATTCCCCTTGTCAATATAGCGAATCGACTTATACCATTTAGTATAACACGCAGGCATAGATTTGAAAAGTTTTGATAATGAAAAATTCCTGTTGACTCTCCCCTAAGGTCAGACGTTATACTGTTTACAGATTCGAATCTATCATCGTAAAAGGAGCAAAAAAATGCTGCAGATCGGAGAGTTTTCCCAGATATGCCAGGTCAGTGTGAAGACGCTGCGTCATTATGACAAGATCGGCCTGCTTGTGCCGGCAGAGGTGGACCGCTATACCGGCTACCGGTATTATCAGACGGAACAGATTGATCGGATGAACTATATTCAGCGTCTGAAGCGGTATGGCTTTTCGCTGGAGGAGATCCAGGAGCTGCTTGCCCTTTCCGATGATAAAATGCTCTTGAGCGCGCTGCGGCTGCAGAAGGAAATCTTAAGGCAAAAGCAGCAGGAAACGGCTATTATATTAAATGAACTGCAAACACACATTTCTGTATTTGAGAGGACAGGTGACATTATGACTTATCAAAAGAGCTATGTTATAGAAGTAAAAAATTCTCCGGTTATGAATGTGCTCACAAACCGCGCCGTGATGGGGGTGGATGAATTCAGCAAGTATTACGGCGTGCTTTTTGAGCGGGTGCCCAAGGAGCGGGTCACACCCACAGGTTTAAATGGGGCCAGGTATTATGACCAGGAATTCAATCAGGAATCATCGGATGTAGAGCTGTTTATCGGCATTCAGGAAAAGGACAGGGCAGACACGGTTTTAGAGCCTGTAGAGTGTGCCATGACCGTTCATCACGGAAGCTATTCCACGCTTTCGGAAGGTTATGGCGCCGTCGTTTCCTGGATCATGGAAAACGGCTATGAGGTGGCGGGAGCACCTTTTGAGCTTTATATCAAGACTCAGTTTGACTCCTATTCCCCGGAGGATTGGGAGACGGAAATATATTTTCCGGTGCGGAAGAAAAAATGATGAAAGACAGGCTGCTGGCCACGGGAGGAGATACGGCCTGATGTAGAAGAATCGGTATTTTCTTACAGCCCCGTGCAGAAGAAGTATGCCATAAAGGCAATGCACGGGGCAGTCATGAAGCAGGACACGCCCGACCATAAAGGTAAGGCTGCTTATAAGCAGTCCTTACATGGTAAAATCAATGTCATACCTGGTGCCGTGGGAAAACAATACCCCGTCGGTAAGACGGATCTGCAGGATGCAGGTGTTTTCGTCCTCAAAATTGGTGTGCCCGTTGTCAATCCATGAGGCAAAAGCCTTTTTCAGGGTATCGGTGATTTCTTTGTTTTCCGGTTTTCCGACATAGCCTAAATTGACGCCTTCACCATGGCCGGTAAACCAGTCGCCGCAGACAGCCACTGCGGAATTCTTGCCGATGTGCCGCATTTTGTTGGACAGACCGTAGGTAATCACATAAAACGAACCGTCCTGATAGTAAGCGTCCACATTGCGGACATGGGGAATGCCGTCCTCCACCGTTGCCAGCGGGAGGATGAAATCATGACCAAATCTTTCGTCCATAAGTGCCTTTGTAGTATCCGTTAATTTTTCCATCTGTGTTCCTTTCCGCCCGTTCCGGGCACTGCATTTGTAATGTTTTCAGACAATCCGTGCCGCTAAGCCAGTATTATCTTTCTGGGCAATTTCATGGGGCCTGCATGTTGAAAAAGGTTATGAAATGCTGACTTTCTCCGCATGAATCCGATAAACGGCAAGAAATATTTCCCGGCCCTCCGCGTACTTTTTCCGCAGTACGGGATAGGATGAGAAAACCAGCTCGTGACAGAAGGGAGAATCGTCCTTTTCTGCGGTGCCGCTGATGCGGATCCATTTTCCCGAGACCGGGTCATAGCTTGCAAGCTCCACACCGCTGTTTTGCGCAAGGTCGGCGCTGACACTTTTCCTGCTGTCCGTGACAATGAGAAGTTCCTGCCCGTCGCTCAGGATCATCCCGAAAGGTCTGAGCCTCGGCCGGGAATCGGCGCAGGTAGCCAGAAAGTAATAGCCGCACTCCCGTATAAAGGATACGCAGGCATCGGCCGTTATTTCGACAGGCTCCTGCGTTTCCCGGCCAATCATCTCGCTGAGCAGATAGTCTATGCTGCAGGAGAACAATTTGCTGAGTCGGATCAGCTTTTCCGTCTCGGGAAAAGCCAGATCCATTTCCCAGCGGGACACGGACTGCCTGGTCACTCCCAGCAGCTCTGCCAGCTGTTCCTGGGTGATATTGTTTCCTTTGCGGAGATTGGCTATTTTTTCACCGGTTGTCATTTGGCCCTCATTCCGCCGCATATGGGAGCGGCAATTTCATCAGCGGATAGAAAATCTGCCGCTTTACTCGGTATCGGTCAGGTCGGTTTTCATTATATACTGAAGTTTGGTTTCTTGAAAACTTATTTTAAGGTGCAGAATGCAACATTGAAGTTGCGCGGCTGCTGCTTGCGGCCAATGTCATTGGTCAGTCCCCTTCAGGTAATAGCTTCCCAGCTCCAGCAGTTTCTTCTGGGCTGCCAGAATTTCCTCCTCCGTGCCGTTCCACTGCTGTATGTCTTCATGGATGAAGTACAGTACCCGATCTGAAAGGTTTGAGAGGAAAGCCCGAACCACCCCGCCTGACGCGCCGGAGAGGGCCGCCGTCAGGGTGGCGTTGTCCGTGTTTCTCAGGATCAGCTGGATCTCAAAATCACCTACCTGTGCAAACGCCTCCAGCAGATCCGTATGTCCGGAATACAATTTTTTATCCCGATACTGTTCCAGAATGTCCTGACGAGTGTATTTCAAAAGCTCGTTCAGGTTCGTATTCTTTTCCCGGTAATCGATGCCGATATAGGATGCGATGACCTCCTGTAACAGCTCAGGGTTTTCCCCGGCAAAAATCCGTTTCAGCACTGCCGCAATCATGCGGCCCTCCTGGCGCTCTGTCTCCGGGAGTGTAGTGACATAGTTTTCAAGGAGCTGAAACGCCGCTTCCGGTTCCGTCTGTTTCATGAACAGATACATAATGAAAGGAATGGCAAAGGCCAGAAACCGGCTTCCTCCTTTGAGCTCCGGGACGTATGATTCCATAGCAAGAAGTCCCTGCTGTCTGCTGATTTCACTGCATTTCAACAAATCCTCCCCGATCAGCGCAAGACGGAATTTTTGAGTATCATAGATGCCCACTTCCTCCACCTGTCCCGGGGTTCTGCCTACCAGCTCATCTATGCTGCACTGGAAAAGATCCGCCAATGCCCACAGCATCTCGATGGTGGGCTTTGCCAGGTTTCGTTCCCATTTGGAAACTGCGGCAGGACTGATGTTCAGTACGGCAGCCAGCTGCTCCTGGCTCATTCGCTTTGCCACACGCAGGGAGTATAATTTCCCTCCCATGGCTATTCCGTGATACTGTATGTTTTCCATGATAACCTCCATGCTGCCTTGTGCAAAAGGGATACTTTATAGGATACAGTTTATGGGTTTGCTGCCGTAAAGTCAAAGGATAAATCATCCAGTTTTGAAACCGCCGGTTTTGGGGTTGCTTTTTTCTACTTTGCGTGGTATTATTCTATGTGCAGTATTGATATTACGTGACAGAGGAGGATTCTAATATGGAACAAATTCAGGTACATCCAATCTTTGACCGTTATTGCGTTTATAATGACCATTATGACGGTGAATTGCCGGCGCTGGGAGATGCGTTGGGAAGGGACTGTTGGATTGAGGCTTTTCTGCCGGAAAATATAGGCTTTGCCCGGGCCTATCGCGGTGACGGGTCAAAGAATGAGGATTGGTTTTCTTTCAATGCCAAGGTATACGCCCCTGTCAGCGGTACGATTTTGGACATCCAATTGAATCCTGTCACCAATGAGCCGGGGCATATGAATCCGTCTCCTGCTTCCTGGATTATTATTGATGCCGGGGATGGCTTGAAGGTTATGCTGGCTCATATTCAGTCTCCGGTGGTAGCGGTGGGGGATCAGGTCTCGGAAGGCCAGTATATAGCACATGTTGGAAATAACGGGTATTCCCGCCATCCTCACATACATATCGGAGCGTATCGAAAGGATACTCCCGTGGCTATCAGCTTTGACCCTCAGAAGGTCGGCGAGGCGGCAAGGCGGGTGGATGAGTGCTATTGGGTGTTTGGAATCAGCGACGAGGAATTTAAGGAAAAATACGGCGAACTGGAATAAGATGCAGGCTATCTGCATCTTTCAATCAGTTTTCGGTAGATCCACTCTGCAAACCAGGGTTCTGTAGTCACCTTCAGGGCATCTTCGAAGGACCACCATTTTACGGCTTGATTCTCCGATTCGTTTACTGTCAGCTCTTCCTTTTCATCTGCTTCGGCCAGATAAGTGACATTCATATGTAAATGGCTGGGTACGTAGATGCCCTTCCGTATATGTCCGTTGACGGTCAGTATTTCCAGACTGAAAATATCAGGATTCACAAGGACAGCGTTTTTTACCCCGGTCTCCTCCTGCAGCTCACGCAGGGCCACTGAGCGCAGATCTTCCATACCGTCTGCATGGCCGCCGATCCAGGACCAGGAATCATAGATATTATGGTATACCATCAGTGTTTTGGTGCGTTCCCTGTTTACCGTCCAGACGGAAGCCGAAAAGTGGCCGGTCTGGTTTTGGCGTTCCAGATGGTCCGGATTACGGATCATGAATTCAAGCATCAGTCTCCGGTCGCAGACTTCCTGCTGATTCAGGGGCGAGTAGTCTTTTATATCCTGAAATAAGTTCATTTTAAGGCTCCTTTTGCGTCAATGTTCAGATATTGCTGTTACTGTGCTTTTTTTGCTAAATCTATTATACAGCTTGATTTTTTCCCTTGCAACAAGTATCATAAATATATAGCGTGTACCCAACGTGTACGTTAGTAAAATGAATAAAGGGGGCTGCAAATGCTGTACATAGGTATTGATTTGGGAACGTCGGCAGTGAAGCTGCTGCTGATGGATCAGGACGGAAAGATCGTAAATGTGGTTTCCAGGGAGTATCCCCTGTATTTTCCTCATCCCGGCTGGTCTGAGCAGAAACCGGAGGACTGGTATGCCCAGACTATGGAAGGAATCCGGGAGCTGATCCGGGATGTGGATAAGGCCCAGGTGGCGGGCATCAGCTTCGGGGGGCAGATGCACGGCCTGGTGATTCTGGATCAGGAGGATGCGGTGATCCGCCCGGCAATTCTCTGGAACGATGGGCGTACCACGGAAGAAACGGATTATCTGAATAATGTGATCGGGAAGGAAAAGCTGTCGGAATATACCGCAAATATTGCGTTTGCCGGGTTTACTGCGCCGAAGATCCTCTGGGTGAAGAGAAATGAGCCTGAAAATTTTGCCAGGATTGCGAAGATTATGCTGCCAAAGGATTATATTGCATATAAGCTGACGGGCGTACATTGCACCGATGTGTCGGATGCTTCCGGCATGCTGCTGTTTGACGTGAAGAACCGCAGATGGTCCCGGGAGATGTGCGAGATCTGCGGCATTAACATGGATCAGCTTGCCACATGCTATGAGAGTTATGAGACGGTGGGAACTCTTCTGCCGGAGATTGCGCAGGAGCTGGGCCTGTCTGTCGATGTTAAAGTAGCGGCAGGAGCGGGAGATAACGCGGCAGCGGCAGTGGGCACGGGAACCGTGGGAGATAATATGTGCAATATTTCCCTGGGAACCAGCGGAACCATTTTCATTTCTTCGGCGAAGTTTGGCGTGGATAAATTCAATGCGCTGCATTCCTTTGCCCATGCGGACGGCAGCTATCACCTGATGGGCTGCATGCTCAGCGCTGCCAGCTGCAATAAATGGTGGATGGATGAGATCATCGGCACCAAAGATTACGGAGCGGAGCAGAAAGACATTGAGAAGCTGGGGGAGAACCATGTATATTATCTGCCTTACCTGATGGGGGAGCGTTCTCCTCATAATAACCCCAATGCCAGGGCAGCCTTTATCGGGATGACCATGGATACCACCAGGGCCGACATGACCCAGGCGGTGCTGGAAGGGGTGGCATTTGCACTGCGGGATTCGCTGGAGGTGGCAAGGTCTCTGGGAATCAAGCTGGAACGCACCAAGATCTGCGGTGGCGGTGCAAAGAGTCCTCTGTGGAAGAAGATCGTGGCCAATGTACTGAACCTGAAGGTAGACGTGATCGAAAGCGAGGAAGGGCCTGCCATGGGAGGTGCCATGCTGGCGGCTGTGGCCTGCGGCGAGTTTAAGAATGTGGAGGAAGCCGCTGCCAGGGTAGTAAAGATTGTGGATACGGTGGAGCCTGACCCGGAGCTGGCGGCAAAATACGAGGCCCGTTATGCGCAGTTCAGGGAGATTTATCCCACCTGTAAGCCTTTGTTTGAAGTGATAAAATAAAGTCCTGCTTCATCGCCCGGCAGCAATACTTGCCCGGGAAAATATAGATCTGCGTCTCATGGCGCAAAAGGAGGGAAGAATATGAAGATTTTACCCATCACAGATCCTGCCTTCAACAGATATGGCCGGATCATAACCAATGTGGATTTTTCAGGGCTTGTGGAGGCTATGAAGAAGACGCCCGTACCGGAAGGCGTGGTCTATGAGCCTGCTGTTTCGGAGCTGGAAGCATTGCCTGTAATGAAGGAGCTGTCCGACGTAGTATACGGAGAGATGCCCATTCAGATCGGCTACTGCAACGGCCATAATACGAAGCTGAATGCCGTGGAATATCACAGGGATTCCGAAATAAATGTGGCGGCAACGGATGCCATCCTGATTCTTGGCAGTCTTCAGGATGTGGAAGCGGATCATACCTATGATACCGCCAAGATGGAGGCATTCCAGATGCCTGCAGGCACCGCAGTGGAGGTCTATGCCACCACCCTGCATTATGCACCCTGCAGTGTGGAAGGAAAGGGCTTCCAGGTGGCTATCGTACTGCCTAAGGGGACCAATTATCCTTTAAAGACGGCTCATCCAAGGGCCTCCGCCACGGCTACCGACAATGAGGATCATCTGATCACCGCAGTGAACAAGTGGCTGATCGGCCATGCGGAGGGTGGTCTGGAGCCGGGCAGCTTCTTAGGGCTGAAGGGCAGGAATCTGGACATCACGGAATAAAGGAAATTTTGGCGGTATTTTCGCCTAAATAAATATAGTACAAAATCAGGAGGATTGAAACATGAACAATTTACCCCAGGTAAAGATCGGTATCGTTGCCGTAAGCCGCGACTGCTTCCCCGAGAGCCTGTCTGTGAACAGAAGAAAGGCGTTGGTGAAGGCCTATACGGAAAAGTACGGCGCAGCAGACATTTATGAGTGCCCTGTCTGTATTGTGGAGAGCGAGATCCATATGGTACAGGCGCTGGAAGACATTAAGAAAAACGGATGCAATGCCCTGTGTGTGTACCTTGGAAACTTCGGTCCCGAGATCTCCGAGACACTGCTGGCAAAGCATTTTGACGGGCCGTCCATCTTTGTGGCGGCAGCGGAAGAGAGCCAGGCAGACCTGATGGACGGCCGTGGTGACGCATACTGTGGTATGCTGAATGCCAGCTATAATTTAAAGCTGCGTAATGTTAAGGCTTATATTCCCGAGTATCCTGTAGGTACTGCCGAGGAATGTGCAGACATGATTAATGAGTTTGTGCCCATTGCCAGGGCTATCATCGGACTGTCCGACCTGAAGATTATTTCCTTTGGACCCAGGCCTCTCAATTTCCTGGCATGTAATGCACCGATTAAGCAGCTTTATAATCTGGGAGTAGAGATCGAAGAGAACTCCGAGCTGGATCTTTTTGAGGCATTCAATAAGCATGCGGGAGACGAGAGGATTCCTGCCAAGGTCAAGGAGATGGCAGAGGAGCTGGGCGCAGGAAACAAGAAGCCTGAGATTCTGGAGAAGCTGGCTCAGTATGAGCTGACCCTGCTTGACTGGGTGGAGGCACACAGAGGCTATCGGAAGTATGTAGCCATTGCCGGAAAGTGCTGGCCTGCATTCCAGACTCAGTTTGGCTTTGTGCCCTGCTATGTAAACAGCCGTCTTACCGGTATGGGAATCCCCGTATCCTGTGAGGTGGACATTTATGGCTGTCTGTCCGAGTTCATCGGTACCTGTGTCAGCGCAGATGCCGTTACCCTGCTGGACATCAATAACTCCGTTCCTGCAGATATGTTCAAAGAGGCTATTGAGGGCAAGTTCCCTTATACCCACAAGGATACCTTCATGGGCTTCCACTGCGGTAATACCTGTACCAAGAAGCTGGCGTTCTGTGAGATGAAGTATCAGAAAATCATGGCCCGCAGCCTGCCTGTAGAGGTTACCAATGGCACCCTGGAGGGCGACATCATGCCTGGCGACATCACCTTCTATCGCCTGCAGTCCACTGCGGATAACAAGCTCCGCGCTTACATTGCCCAGGGCGAAGTACTGAACGTGCCCAGCAAGTCCTTCGGCGGTATCGGTGTGTTTGCAATCCCTGAGATGGGACGTTTCTACCGTCATGTCTTGATTGAGAAGAATTATCCTCATCATGGTGCGGTAGCATTCGGACACTTCGGAAAGGCTCTGTATGAGGTATTTAAGTATATCGGAGTTCCTGTGGAGGATCTGAATTATAACCAGCCCAAGTCCCTGCCGTATCCTACGGAGAATCCGTTCTGCTGAGGAGAGCGGGAAGGCTGTGGCCGTGTAATGGAAAATATATAATAATATGAAATGTATGAAAGAACGCTTTCAGGCTTTCACCTGGAAGCGTTCTTATACTGTATGACGGGCACGCCGTCAGTCTGTGGTGAAAGTCCACAAGGGGCGTAGT
>ERZ777011.1458-NODE-1458-length-24666-cov-13.046158_pt1 | contig 24666 bp, 12 predicted proteins | sample MGYA00374964_ERZ777011 | MGnify/ENA primary metagenome ERZ777011 (study PRJEB29310, sample SAMD00008975) | mouse gut metagenome | study: EMG produced TPA metagenomics assembly of the Metagenome analysis of fecal microbiota from mouse which was promoted... | reverse complement strand
TTTATATATTGTTTTTTCTTTTTCTGTTCTCAAGGGTTGCGAAAGGCACTTCTTCCCAACAAGGGGTAAAAGTACGAAAAAAAGCGGAAGTGTATAGTAGATAAGACGAAAATATTTCAAGGGCAGTGGAAAACCGGAATGTTTTCAGAATGAACCGCCATGAGAACAAATCTATATAAATAGCCGATACGTTGAATATTAGCGTCAAAGGTGCCTTGCCTGGTTTCTAATCTAATACTACTTTACTTCCAATTAGTTAATAGATAATTTCTTTTGCATTAATACTAAACTTCCTCTTCATTAGCGGCAAACTTGTTTTTGGTTAATATTAAACTATAAATGCAAGTTCCGTTTTTATAAATGCAAGCTTTGATTATAAAAACGGAACTTGCATTTATATAATCAAAGCTTGCGTTTATAGTTTATAATTAAGCAAATACAACTTTGCTGTTAGACTAAAGCAAGTTTGCATCTGATAAACAGCAACTTTTCTATTAATAGGTAAGGGGAGAAGAAGCAGTACTTTTCAAATCTATCTATGCTTTTTGCAAGTCCCGTTCTTCATATTTGCAGATTGCTTCTATCCATTCCTTTGTCAGTGGCATGGATTCATGTTTTTCAAGGTCGAAAGTAACCATAACAGACTTGCAGATGCATTTTACTTCCTTCGTTTCTGTGTCGATAACCCGTTGGATCAGGTGAAAGCTTTTGGTACCTATCTTAGAAACAGCAGTCTGTACGGCGATATGGTCGGATGCGAATATCTGCTTGACGAAATCCGCTTCGATGTGGACAACAACAATCCCGATCTTTTCCCAATCTACTCCGGGGCATACTGAAGCAAAGTATTCAGTCTTTCCTAAGTCGTAAAAGGAGAAGTAAACTGTGTTGTTGACGTGACCAAATTTGTCTACATCATTGAATCGCAATTGGATAGGTAATGTGTGATGAAATACGATTTCTTCCATTGTTTTCTCTTAAACATTTTAAATTTGACACAAAAATGGTGCTTTTGCTTTCTTGCTTGAATTTGAGGCAAAGATAGAGAATTCTAATGATTCTGCTTTTGGAGATAAGGAAGAATTTCGTTAATAATCGTTTAAAGCGGAGTCTGGGGATGTTTCTCCTGTTAGGGAAATACGCTTGTAATCATGTAATGGATAAATTATTGTCTGCCAATAGTTGATTTTAAAGGGTAATTTAAAAACGTCAGGATAGATTTCACTAAATGGAATAAATATGTTATTTTTGCGTCTTGTTCTTAACGGAAATTAATCAAGGAATGATAGAAGATATTAAAAAAGCCTGTCAGGTGATGAATGAAGGAGGAGTGATCCTTTATCCCACTGATACCGTATGGGGTATAGGCTGTGACGCGACTAATGAGGAGGCTGTACGCCGGGTGTATGAGATAAAGAAACGTGCTGACAGTAAAGCTATGTTGGTGTTGGTGGACTCTTCGGTTAAAGTAGATTTTTATGTACAGGATGTACCTGATGTAGCATGGGACTTGATTGAAGTTGCCGACAAGCCGTTGACGATTATTTATTCCGGAGCACGTAATTTAGCACCTAATTTGCTTGCCGAAGATGGCAGTGTAGGGATTCGTGTGACGAATGAAGATTTTTCCAGAAGGCTCTGTCAACAGTTCCGTAAAGCAATAGTTTCTACTTCGGCTAATGTCAGCGGGCAGCCGGGTGCTGCTAATTTTAGTGAAATCAGTGATGAAATCAAATCGGCGGTAGATTATATCGTTGGCTTTCGCCAGGATGATATGAATAAGCCGAAACCCTCAAGTATTATTAAGTTGGGAAAAGGTGGAGTGATAAAGATAATTCGCGAATAAATGAAAGAAGAGAAACTTAGTTTATTGCAGCGTTGCATCAAATGGCGGGAAGCGAACATAAAGGAGAAGCAATTTATCCTGATATTAAGTTTCCTGGTCGGAATCTTCACTGCGTTTGCCGCGTTAATATTGAAATTCTTTATCCATCAGATACAGGATTTCCTGACTAATAATTTCAATGTAACGGAAGCCAACTACCTGTATCTGGTATATCCGGTAGTCGGAATTTTTCTTGCAGGTTGGTTTGTGCGTAATATTGTAAAAGATGACATCAGTCATGGGGTCACCAAAATTCTATATGCCATCTCCCGTAGGCAAGGACGTATCAAACGACACAATATCTGGTCGTCTACTATCGCTAGTGCCATAACCATCGGATTTGGTGGATCGGTCGGAGCAGAGGCACCGATTGTACTGACAGGTTCGGCAATCGGTTCCAATCTCGGGAGCGTGTTTAAGATGGAACATCGCACGTTGATGCTGCTCGTAGGTTGTGGTGCGGCAGGTGCCATTGCCGGTATTTTTAAAGCTCCGATTGCGGGACTGGTATTTACCTTGGAAGTGTTGATGATTGACTTAACCATGTCTTCTTTGCTTCCCCTGCTGATTTCTGCTGTGACAGCAGCAACTGTTTCGTACATAGTCACCGGTACGGAGGCAATGTTTAAGTTCCACCTCGATCAGCCGTTTGAATTGGAACGTATTCCTTACGTTATCTTGCTGGGAATTTTTTGCGGACTGATTTCGTTATACTTCACACGTGCCATGAACTCGGTAGAAGGTGTTTTTGGCAAACTCAATAACCCTTACAAGAAACTGGCTTTCGGTGGTGTGATGCTGAGTGTATTGATTTTCCTTTTCCCGCCTCTTTATGGTGAAGGATATGATACGATTAATCTTTTGTTGAATGGAACGTCTGCCGAAGAGTGGGATACGGTCATGAACAACTCTATGTTTTATGGTTATGGCAATTTATTGCTGGTTTATCTGATGCTGATTATCTTGCTGAAAGTATTTGCTTCCAGCGCAACGAACGGTGGCGGTGGTTGTGGTGGTATCTTTGCTCCTTCGCTTTATTTGGGATGTATTGCCGGTTTTGTTTTCTCTCATTTTAGCAATGACTTTGCTTTCTCCCCTTATTTGCCGGAGAAGAATTTCGCATTGATGGGAATGGCGGGAGTCATGAGTGGTGTCATGCATGCTCCATTGACAGGAGTGTTCCTGATAGCTGAACTGACAGGTGGGTATGATTTATTTCTTCCGTTGATGATCGTATCTGTAAGTTCATATCTGACAATTATTGCTTTCGAACCTCATAGTATCTATTCGATGCGTTTGGCTAAGAAGGGACAATTGCTGACACATCACAAGGATAAAGCTGTGTTAACGCTGATGAAAATGGAAAACGTGGTGGAGAAAGATTTCGTTGTCGTACACCCGGAAATGGATTTGGGGGAACTGGTGAAGGCAATCGCAGCTTCCCATCGAAATGTCTTTCCGGTGACCGATAAGAAAACGGGTGAATTGTTGGGAATTGTATTGCTCGATGATATTCGTAACATCATGTTCCGGCAGGAACTTTATCATCGTTTCACTGTTAATAAATTGATGACATCTGCTTCTGCCAAGATTATCGATACGGATGGAATGGAGCAAGTAATGCAAACGTTTGATGATACGAAAGCCTGGAATCTTCCGGTCGTAGATGAGGAGGGGCGCTATCAGGGATTTGTCTCTAAATCAAAGATATTTAATTCGTATCGTCAAGTGCTGGTACATTTTTCTGAAGACTAATCCGTACCTTAGTAATGATAACATATTTAGAATATGAAGAAAGAAGATTTAAGAATAGTATATATGGGGACTCCCGATTTTGCGGTAGAGGCCCTGCGTCAATTGGTAGAAGGCGGTTATAATGTAGTAGGTGTGATTACGATGCCCGATAAACCTGCCGGACGCGGACATAAGATTCAATATTCTCCTGTCAAACAATATGCGCTCGAACAGAATTTACCGTTGCTTCAACCGGAAAAGTTGAAAGATGAGGTTTTTGTGGAAGCGTTGCGTGAATGGAAAGCCGATTTGCAGATTGTAGTTGCTTTCCGTATGTTGCCGGAAGTGGTATGGAATATGCCGCGCCTGGGTACATTTAATCTTCATGCTTCTTTACTTCCTCAATATCGTGGAGCTGCTCCTATCAACTGGGCGGTTATCAACGGTGATACGGAAACCGGGATTACAACTTTCTTTTTGAAGCATGAAATAGATACCGGAGAGGTCATTCAACAGGTGCGCGTACCTATTGCAGATACGGATAATGTAGAAGTGGTACATGATAAATTGATGATGTTGGGAGGAAAACTGGTTCTTGAAACAGTAGATGCTATACTGAATGGAACGGTCAAAACGATTTCCCAAGAAGAAATGGCAGTTGTCGGTGAACTTCGTCCTGCTCCGAAGATATTTAAAGAAACTTGCCGGATTGACTGGAACCAGCCGGTGAAGAAGATCTACGATTTTATTCGTGGACTATCACCTTACCCCGCTGCTTGGAGTGAACTGATTGCTTCCGAAAAAGCAGAAAGTGTGGTCGTGAGAATATTTGAAAGTGAGAAGGTTTACGAATCACATCAATTGGCTGCTGGAACAATCGTGACTGATGGCAAGAAATTTATGAAAGTAGCAGTACCGGATGGATTTGTATCTGTTCTTTCTTTGCAATTACCTGGTAAAAAACGACTGAAAACAGATGAGTTACTTCGTGGTTATCACCTGGAAGATGGGTGCAAGATGAAGTGATCTGACAATAAGATAGAATAAAAACTGTCCCGAACACGAGACAATTAGAACCTAAAATAAAAGAATTATGAAACCGATTATCGCTCCTTCTATTCTTTCTGCCGATTTTGGATATTTGGCAAAGGATATTGAAATGGTAAACCGCAGTGAAGCAGAGTGGGTACATATTGATATTATGGACGGAGTATTTGTTCCGAACATTTCATTTGGCTTTCCGGTACTGAAATATGTAGCGAAGTTAAGTAAGAAGCCGTTGGATGTGCATTTGATGATTGTGAATCCGGAGAAATTCATTCCGGAAGTAAAAGCATTGGGCGCTCATACGATGAATGTGCACTATGAAGCTTGTCCACATCTGCATCGGGTGGTTCAACAAATCAGAGAAGCTGGGATGCAGCCTGCTGTAACGATCAATCCGGCTACTCCTGTAGCTCTTTTACAAGATATTATTCAGGATGTGTATATGGTGCTTATTATGAGCGTGAATCCGGGATTTGGCGGACAGAAGTTTATCGAACATTCGGTAGAAAAAGTTCGTGAACTGCGTGCCCTGATTGAACGGACAGGTTCGAAAGCCCTGATTGAAGTAGACGGTGGCGTGAATCTGGAAACAGGGGCTCGTTTGGTTGAGGCGGGAGCCGATGCGCTGGTGGCTGGAAATGCTGTCTTTGGTGCACAGGAGCCGGAAGAAATGATTCGTCAGTTGCATAAATTGTGACTAATCTATTGAATTCCTTTTATATCCATCGATATCCATTTATACGCCTGCTTATCCCTTGGATAGCAGGCATTTTTTGTGGAGATCATTTTTTTGATCGTTCATGGGATTCCCTTTGTGGTATTCTCTTCTTTGTTTTTTGGGCTGCATTGTCTTTTGCTCTTTATTTTCTGAAACGCTATTCGTTGCGATGGTGTTTTGGGATAGCTATCTCCGCCCTTTGTTTTACGGGAGGATGGCTTGGAATGACTGGACAATTGCAACAGGCTGTCTGCTCTTTTCCGAAAGAAGAAACTGTGTACCGGGTTTTGATAACGGATGTGCCTCAACCTAAAGAACATACTTACCTCTGTCAGGCATTATTGAAAGAACGTCGTGATACTGCGGGCATATATCCGATAGGGCATACTGCGGTTCTTTATCTACAGCAAGATTCGTCTGCCTCCCGTTTGAAGAGTGGAGATGAACTGCTGATTTCTGCCCACATTTCTCCTCCTCTCAATAATCGAAACTTTGATGAATTTGATTATGCCCGCTTCCTGATGCGGAAAGGCATTAGCGGAACAGGATATGTTGCATCCGGGAAATGGATAAAATGCGACGGAATGAATAACTTTGACCTCCAATGTATAGCCAGCTCTTGTAGAAGAAACGTGGTTTCACTTTATCAGGAACTGGGATTCAACGGGGATGAACTGGCGGTACTTTCAGCACTAACAATAGGAGATAAGACAGAATTAAGTGATTCGGTTCGTGAAAGTTATTCGGTGGCCGGTGCAAGTCATATTCTTGCTTTATCCGGTTTGCATATCGGACTTTTATATGCAATGATCTTTTTCATTCTGAAACCTATTGCCCGAAGAGGAAATATAGGTAGATGTGTGCGTTCTGTTTTCCTTCTTGTCTTCTTGTGGACCTTTGCTTTTTTTACAGGGCTTTCTCCGTCGGTAGTACGTTCGGTCAGTATGTTTTCGATTTTAGCCATGGCGGATATGGTTCGTCGTGAACCTTTATCTTTAAATACATTGGCAGTAGCTGCGTGGTTGATGTTATTCTGCAATCCTGCATGGCTGTTCGATGTTGGTTTTCAGCTCTCTTTCCTTGCTGTTGCTTCTATCTTGTTTATCCAAAAGCCGATCTACCATTTGATTACCGTGAAAAGTAGAATAGGAAAGTATGTTTGGGGACTCATGAGCGTGTCTATTGCCGCACAAATAGGAACAGCTCCGCTTGTTCTGTTTTATTTCTCCCGATTCTCCGTGCATTTTCTATTGACGAATTTAGTAGTTATTCCTTTGATTACGATTATCTTATATGCTGCTGTCGTAATGCTTCTTCTGACTCCTTTTTCCTGGCTTCAGATAGGAATGGCCGGGGGTGTTAAAAAACTGTTGGAAGGGCTTAATTTCTTTGTCCGATGGGTAGAACAGCTTCCTTACGCTTCTATAGATGGGATTTGGCTTTATCAGTCAGAAGTACTGGGTATCTATATTGTCATCGCTCTGCTAGCCTATTATTTCATGAATCGCCGATACCGGAATCTGCAAATCTGTCTTTTTTCTATCTTGTTGATGGGGACTTATCATGCAACGCTGTATTGGCTGGATCGTCCTCAAACGAGTTTAGTCTTTTACAATGTGCGTGGTTGTCCGGCAGTACATTGCATAAAGAGTGACGGGCAATCCTGGATAAACTATATGGATACTCTCTCCAATGAAAAACGTCTGAAACGCATGGCTGCTAATTACTGGAAGCGTCATCACCTTCTTCCTCCCCAAGAAATAACAACTGATTGCCGGCATGCTGAACTTAGCCGTCAACAGCAGATTATATCCTATCATGGTTGTCGTGTATGTGTCATAAACGATAACCGTTGGCGAAACAAATCCGCCGTTTCTCCGTTATATATTAAGTATCTTTACTTATGCAAAGGATATGACGGTCGTCTGGAAGAGCTCGCCCAAGTCTTTTCTTTCTCTTATGTCATATTGGACGCATCCCTCTCGGAATACCGCAAACACCTCTTTGAAAGCGAATGTAAGAAATCCGGTTTGCGATTTATCTCTTTGTCCGACGAAGGTTCTGTTCGCTTTTTGCTCTAAGTACAAAGATTTATCGTACATTTGCACCTTGATAAAGTTTAAGAGTATGTTGACGAAAGTAATTGAACAAGCCAAAATAGACCATTTTACCAAATGGTTTGAAAGAGCTGACAAAATAGTAATTGTATCCCATGTTTCTCCTGACGGCGATGCTATCGGTTCTTCACTGGGATTATATCATTTCCTGAACTCACAGGAAAAAACAGTAAACGTAATTGTGCCAAATGCTTTTCCCGATTTCCTGCGATGGATGCCGGGCAGCAAGGATATTCTTTTGTATGACCGTTACAAAGATTTTGCCGATAAGTTGATAGCCGAAGCTGACGTAATCTGTTGTCTCGACTTCAATGCACTGAAGCGTATTGACGATATGGCAGACGCTGTAGCTGCATCTCCTGCGCGTAAAATCATGATCGATCATCACCTGTATCCCGAAGAATTCTGTAAGATTGTAATGTCCTATCCTAAGATTTCTTCTACTTCCGAATTGATATTCCGGCTGATTTGTCGTATGGGATATTTCAGTGATATCACGAAGGAAGGCGCGGAATGTATCTACACAGGCATGATGACAGATACAGGAGGATTCACTTATAATTCGAATAACCGGGAAATTTATTTTATCATCAGCGAGCTGCTTTCCAAAGGAATCGATAAGGATAATATTTACCGTAAGGTGTATAATACCTATTCCGAGAGCCGTTTGCGTTTGATGGGCTATGTGTTGTCGAATATGACTGTTTATCCGGATTGTAATTCGGCATTAATCACATTGACAAAAGCCGAGCAAAGTAAGTTCAACTATATAAAAGGTGATAGCGAAGGCTTCGTAAACATCCCCCTTTCCATCAAGAATGTTTGTTTCTCCTGCTTCTTGCGGGAAGATACAGAGAAGCCAATGATTAAAATCTCCCTTCGTTCGGTAGGAACCTTTCCATGTAACCAGTTAGCCGCTGAATTTTTCAACGGTGGCGGACATTTGAACGCTTCGGGCGGTGAGTTTTTCGGAACAATGGAAGAGGCAAAAGCGATCTTTGAGAAAGCGCTTGAGAAGTATAAACCTTTATTAACATCGAAAAGCTAAAGATGGAAGGTTAAAAGTGAATATGGAAAGGTTAAAAGATACGAACTTTCAACTTCCCTCTTTCAACTTTTAATGATTTTGAGATACATTTGTGCGGAATATAGCTAAATAACAGATAATGAAGAAACTTGTATTTTTATTTCTCTCTTTGTTAACCGCCGGAAGTCTGTTCCAGGCATGCGACAATTCAAAGACTTATGCAGAAATGCTGGAAGACGAGAAAAATGCGGTGAATAATTTCATCAAAGATAATGATATTCGTGTCATTTCCGAAGATCAGTTTAAAGAAAAAGGTTATCAGACCGATTTAGGCAGGAATGAATATGTTGCTTTTTCATCTAATGGCGTGTATATGCAAATAGTAAATAAGGGAGAATTGGTAGTGCCGGAACATCCGGCGGCTATAGATTCATTCGCTACTAATGATAATATTTGTACCCGGTATGTAGAAATGAATATAATGACAAGAGATACCACATGTTTCAATGTGGCTTTGGATAGATGGATGGATGTTCCTGATTACTATGAGCATCCACTGACATTCCGTTATGAGCAAAACATATCTACTACCTATGGAAAAATCATTGTTGAAGGGTTTGGTTATGACTATTTATGGACGTCTATGGGCTACGGAACTGCGATTCCATCCGGATGGTTGTTGGCTTTGCCATATCTATATAATAATGCCCATGTACGCCTGATTGTACCTTCTAAGATGGGGCATACAACTGCACAACAATATGTCAATCCTTATTTCTATGATATCCGTAAGTTTGAGAAAGCAAAAAGCTAAAGCACTAACATTAGATAAATCTTTTAGTTAAAAACCTATGACTCTAATCAAATCTATCTCTGGAATCCGCGGAACCATCGGCGGAGGAGCGGGAGAAGGACTGAACCCGCTTGACATTGTAAAATTCACCTCGGCTTATGCTACTTTAATTCGTAAGACCTGCAAAGCAAAGAGCAACAAGATTGTTGTGGGACGCGATGCCCGCATCTCGGGTGAAATGGTAAAAAACGTAGTAGTCGGCACATTAATGGGAATGGGCTGGGATGTAGTAGATATCGATCTTGCTTCTACTCCGACCACAGAGCTTGCTGTAACTATGGAAGGCGCTTGTGGCGGTATCATCCTGACAGCTTCTCATAATCCTAAACAGTGGAATGCACTGAAGTTACTGAATGAACATGGCGAATTTCTGAATGCAGCTGAAGGCAACGAAGTGCTTCGTATTGCTGAAGCAGAAGAATTTGACTATGCTGACGTAGATCACTTGGGCTCTTACCGCAAAGACCTGACTTATAATCAGAAACATATCGACAGTGTATTGGCTCTTGACCTGGTAGATGTAGAAGCTATCAAAAAAGCAGATTTCCGTGTAGCCATTGACTGTGTAAACTCGGTAGGCGGTATCATTCTTCCCGAACTTCTTGAACGTTTGGGGGTGAAACAGGTAGAAAAACTCTACTGTGAACCTACCGGAAACTTCCAGCACAACCCCGAACCGCTTGAAAAGAACCTCGGTGACATCATGAACTTAATGAAAGGTGGAAAAGCCGATGTAGCCTTCGTTGTAGACCCTGACGTTGACCGTCTGGCAATGATCTGCGAGAATGGCGTAATGTACGGTGAAGAATATACACTGGTTACTGTTGCCGACTATGTACTGAAACATACCCCCGGTAACACTGTTTCTAATTTAAGCTCTACCCGTGCTTTGCGTGATGTAACTCGCAAGTATGGAATGGAATACAGCGCTTCTGCCGTAGGCGAAGTAAATGTTGTAACGAAGATGAAAGCAACCAATGCCGTTATCGGCGGTGAGGGAAATGGTGGAGTAATCTATCCTGCCAGTCACTACGGACGTGATGCATTGGTAGGCATCGCATTGTTCCTTAGCCATCTGGCTCACGAAGGAAAGAAGGTTAGCGAGCTCCGTGCTACTTATCCTCCTTACTTCATTGCTAAAAACCGTGTAGACCTGACTCCGGAAATCGATGTAGATGCTATCCTTGCCAAAGTGAAGGAAATCTATAAGAACGAAGAAATCAACGATATCGACGGTGTGAAAATAGACTTTGCCGACAAATGGGTACATTTGCGCAAGAGTAATACAGAGCCGATCATCCGTGTGTATAGTGAAGCTTCTACCATGGAAGCTGCCGAGGAAATCGGTCAGAAGATAATGGATGTGATTAATGAATTAGCAAAATAATATCCTGTAAAATAGGATTTTATTTATAACATTTGAGTCTCGTATATCATAAAGATAACTGAATAAGTTGTCTCACATGATATACGAGACTTTTTTATTAGGATGATATCCACTGAATGATAATAGTTACTCTTCTCCTTGAGTATTAACAATAAAGTTTCTTTTGATTAAGTCTAAACTTCCTTTCGTCTAATAGTAAACTTCTCTTTTGTTATTTACAAACTTAAAATGAAAGCTTGCATTTATAGATTGGAAGGGATGAAAAGCAACTTTACTGTTAATAAAAAGAAAGTTTGGACTTAATCAAGAGCAACTTTTCTATTAATAGATTACATGAGAAGTAAGCAGTGTTGAGAGAGAAGTAATCAACAAAGCTTACTTCTCTGCGTCGTTAGCATAGATACACCACAAGAATATCAATTGGTATACAACTTTATAGGTCTTATATCAATGATAAACACATGGCTTAAATATGCATATTGATAAACGTACGGCATGAAAATAAAACTGATTGCATTATTTATAATGATGAGATCATTGAAAAATGGAAGAGGCAGACTCTTAGATTGTGTGAACTTAGTAGTGAAGTAATTGTTGAAAATAGAGGTACTTGATAAAATAGAGTTGCATTTTCCGTATAAAAACGTATCTTTGTGTAAAGAGAATCAAAGGCATCGATTATTAATGGCTATTTTCTTTCGCACTGCGAAACAAAACATATAAGCGATTGCCTGATATTTAATAGATGATATTAATGATTAACACAATGAAAATGCGCTTGATTTTTCCTTTTGTTCTATTGATTTATTCATTGATCTGTCAGGCAGATGGTGGTAAAGATTCATATATCTTCCGGAAAGTAGATTATCAGCAAGGATTATCTAATAGCGCTGTGCTTTGTCTTTTTCAAGACAATACAGGGTTGATGTGGTTCGGTACTTACGATGGAGTCAATTGTTATGACGGCAGAAGCATGGAAGTTTTCCGTTCCGATTTTTCAGCTCCCAAGGCTTTGAGTAACAACGTAATCCATTCTATTCAGCAGGCGGATAATAATTGTTTGTGGATTTCTACTCATTTGGGGATTAATCGTCTTTCACAGAATTCACGGCAAGTTGTCGGATATTATGACTTTACAGATGATTATTATCTACATTCCAATTCTAAAGGAAACACATGGGTGGTGAGTCATGGTGGAATCTTCTACTATAATACATCTTATAAACGATTTGTACAGATTAAGAATCTGAAAGTACCCGTAGAAGATATGGATAAACGGGCGTTCGTCACGGATGATGGTGTTTTGTGGATTTTCACCCAACAAACAGGGGAGCTGTTACAGGTTTCGCAGGATGCTTTTGATTGTGACACATTATCAATTCATTCAACTGTTTCATCTACTAATTTTCATGCGAAACCTATTGAAGATGTCTTTTATCAGAATGGTGTTCTTTGTTTTATCGATAGTGAGCATGATCTTTATGTTTATGATATTTCCCGACAATCTAAAATTTATATTCGTAACCTTTCTTCATTAGTGCAGAAGAATGGAACTATTGCAGGAATAGCCCTTTTCTATGAAGATATTATTATTGGTTTTCGAACGAATGGGTTAGTCCGTCTCCGTACTTCACAAAAATATAAAGAAGAAGTGGTCGACCGGAATGTGCGTATATATAGTATTTATCGAGATCCTCATCAGAATGTCTTATGGGTTGCTTCGGACGGACAAGGAACGATTATGTATGCTAAGAAATATTCTATTGCCACCAATTTGATGCTCAATCAACTGTCATCTAACTTAAGCAGGCAGGTACGTTCTGTTATGACAGACGATAGTGGTGGGCTATGGTTCGGGACGAAGGGTGATGGACTGTTGCATATACCGGATTATCGTGAGAATGAAGAGGCTTCTACCGTTACAGTTTACTCTCCTGAAGGTAAGCAAAATGTTGTGTCTTATATACGATGGAATAAAGAATTTCCTGTTTATAAATTGGTTCAAAGCCGTTATATGGATGGCTTTTGGATAGGATCTGGAGATCCGGGACTATTTTACTATTCTTTTGAAGACAAAGCTTTGCATTCTGTGGAGAATCTGCCGGCACAACCCACCGAGATACATGGCATTTATGAGGAAAATGATAGTGTACTTTATGTGGTGACAGCCGGTTTCGGTTTTCATAAATTAATACTTGAGAAGCAGGCAGGTACCATTCGTTTCAAGTCGCAGAAAAGTTATCATTTTTTTCACGGTCAGCGAGAAATTACGATGTTCTATCCAATGCTGTCCGAGGGGGATTCTATTTTGTGGCTTGGCAGTCGGGAGAAAGGACTCGTACGGTTTGATAAGCGGACTGAAGAATATAAGGTGATTTCTTTGAAAGAAATGCTTCATAAGTCGGTAGACGATGTGCTTAGCCTGTATCGGACCAAAGAAGGACTGTTATATGTAGGGACAACATCAGGATTGGTATGTCTGAATTCTAATGGAAAACAGATGAAAGCTACCTATATCGGACGGGAGCAAGGTTTGCTCAATGATATGATTCATGGTGTACTTGAAGATGAGAACGGACTCTTATGGCTTGGTACGAATCGGGGGCTGATTAAATATAATCCGATAAATGGCTCATCACATGCCTACTTTTACAGTGCAGGTGTTCAAATCGGCGAGTTTAGCGATGATGCTTATTACATGTGTCCATATACACAGGAGCTTTTTTTCGGTGGGATTGACGGGTTGCTTTATTTGGATAAAGAGGTGCAGGCTGCTCCGGAATTTTATCCGGATATTTTGTTACGTAAGTTGACTGTTGGACATACGCAAGTGGTTCAGGAAGATGGAGATTACTATACAGACGATGGTAAGGCATTACAGTTGAAGGGGACGGAGGTTTCATTTTCACTTTCTTTTGTTGTTCCGGATTTTTTATCAGGAGAAGATATAGAATATTCTTACCAGTTGGAAGGATATGATAAGGATTGGACCTCTTTTAGTAGTATTAATGAAGCCTCATATACAGGAGTGCCGGCAGGTGATTATATCTTTAAGGTACGCTATAAGAGGGATGTATTTGATATGGAATATCGGCATTTTTCTATTCCGGTATATATCCTTTCTCCCTGGTATCGATCGGTGGCGGCTTATTTTGTTTATTTGATCATTTTCTTGTTGCTGTTAGGGTACGTGATATATTTACTACGTAAAAACTACCTTCAGGAACGGATGATGAAAACACTGATGGGGACAGAAAGTTGTCGGAAATCCGAGACTGTATATACAAACCGTAGGATGCTTGAAGATTTTACTCTCATTTATAATTATTGTGACCAATTGCGTGCTGAGAATCTTTCTTATGAGCAATGTCTTGAGAAAGTGTCACTGATACGCGAAACTGTGATGAGCGCACTTCTTAATCCTGACGCTCTGTTTTTGGAAGAACTTAAACAATTCTTTCCGGATCGATTTATTGTTTCTGCACGTATGAGTATACAGGGAGTTTCTCAAGAGGTGTTGCGTACGTTGGGAGAACAAGGGATTGATCATTCTTCTATATCGTCAATGATTCCGGAACACTTAACATTTCCAGTTTACAAGAATGCATTATATAGTATTCTTTATTGCTGCTATCTCCGGATTACTGAAATGAAGGGTACTCATGGCGTAATAGTAGAAATGTCAGAACAGGATGGTAAGATGCAGCTACATTTTTCTTCTAAAGATGCTACTGCGAAAGCGTTGTATGAATATCTTTCAGATAAAGCTTCTTCGGTGACGGAGAAAGATTCCGATCATGTGTTCGCTGTGCATTTACTTTTAGGTTTTGTACGGTCAGCTTTGGAACGTATTCATGCCGTTCTTCGTTATGATAATGATGAGAGTGGTAATCGGTTGACGATTATCTTTGAACCGGCGATCTTGACAGTGGCAGGTGAACAAGGGAAAAAAACTGTGCTTTTGTTGGAAGACAGAGATGAAATGACTTGGTTGATTAGTAATTTCCTGGCTGATGAATATGTGGTTCATCAAGTAAAGAGTGTGCAGCTTGCTTTTGACGAAATTCGTCGGTCGGCTCCGGCTCTATTATTAGTGGATATGACAATGTATGCCAATGCTGAAAGTACTTTTATGGAGTATGTTAGCCGAAATCGTACTCTGCTTTCAAAGACAGCTTTTATTCCATTGTTAACCTGGAAAGTTGGTTCGGCCATTCAGCGGGAACTGATCTTGTGGTCTGATTCTTATATTGTACTTCCTTATGATATATTGTTTTTGCGGGAAGTTGTCCATAATGCTATTTATGGAAAGCGGGAAGCGAAGCAGATATATATGGAGGAACTGGGAGATTTGGCGGGACAGATTATCTGTACAACTACCGAACAAGCTGATTTTATTCGCAAATTGTTAAAGGTGATTGAAGAAAACCTGGACAAGGAAGAACTGGGCTCAACGTTGATAGCTGATCGTATGGCAATGAGTTCCCGTCAGTTCTATCGTAAATTCAAGGAAATTTCCAATACTGCTCCCGGTGATTTAATAAAGAGTTACCGTATGGAAAAGGCAGCCCGCCTGTTACTTGATGAAGAACTTTCTATTCAAGATGTTATTATGGAGGTCGGTATTTCCAGCCGGTCTTATTTTTATAAAGAGTTTACCCGTCGGTTCGGGATGACACCGAAAGATTATCGGGAACAGCGAAAGGTATGCTGATTGTCAGGTTAAATTCTTTCGTATAGGTGATTAGTTGGGAAACATTATTATTTATTTGTTTGTCACAACCTTGTGCTCTAAATCCCTTCTGTTAATTTTATTATATTGATTATTAGAGTATTAACCTGTGCTCTAATTTGCCATTCTGTGCTTTAAATATGTATCTTTATTTTGCCGTTTTTTTGGCAAGGTAGAGCATTGGAGTTTTATTCGAATAACCTTTATTTGCAACAATCTTTTTAAAGGGAATTAACCTTATTATTAATCAAATTTAAAGGAATTATGAATGAAAAACTAAAGTATCTTACCTTATTTATAATAGGTATGATGTTGAGTTTGGGCATGAATGCTCAATCTGTAAAATCAATCTCCGGTACGGTAACCGATGATCAGGGAGAGGCGGTTATCAGTGGTACGGTGAAAGTTAAAAACGGTAGTACAGGAACAATCACTGACATTAACGGTAAATACACTCTCTCTGTTCCTTCCAATGCCACCTTGGTGTTTTCGTATATTGGTTATATCACACAAGAATTTAAAGTCTCGGAATTAAAGAGTAATGTTCTGAACGTAGTTCTGCAATCGGATACGAAAGCACTGGACGAAGTAGTCGTTGTAGGTTATGGTACCATGCGCAAATCAGACTTGACGGGTTCCATTTCCACAGCCAAAGGTAAAGACATGCTGAAAGCACAATCATTCAATGCGCTTGACGGATTGAAGGGTAAAGTGGCCGGTGTGAATATCTTCTCTAATACCGGTCAGCCGGGTGGAGAATCACGTGTCATCATTCGTGGTATTTCTACTATCAACGCATCGGCATCACCGCTGTACGTAGTCGATGGAGTGGTGATGTCAAACTTCGAATTGCTTAATCCGAATGATATCGAATCTATCGAAGTATTGAAAGATGCTTCCTCTGCTGCCATCTATGGTGCCCGTGGTGCGAATGGTGTTATCATGGTGACTACCAAGCGTGGTAATGCAGGAAAAGGAGTCCATGTTTCCTATGATGGTTCATTGTCTATCGGTAAGATGGCTAGAAAAATAGACGTAATGGATGCTAACGAATGGATGTCTACCTTCAAGCAAGGATTGGAAAATGCCAACGAATTTCAAGGCAAGAACTTCACAACTGATCTGTCACAGATATTCACAGACGAACGTTTGTTCAATGCAGACGGTTCTCCGAAATATAATACCAACTGGCAGGATGAAGCATCCCGCACTGCCATCTCTCATAACCATCAGATCAGTATCCAACGTACAGGAGAAGGATCTTCTATCGGAGCATTCATCAATTATACCGATCAACAGGGTATTTTGTTGAATTCTTACTTCAAACGTATCAATGCAAAATTGGCGTATGATGACAAACCGACTGATTGGCTGTCTACTTCCGTTAATTTATTAGTAAATCATACTTGGGGTAATAGAACTTCTGATAACCCTTACGGACAAGGCGCATTGCGTACAATGATCGAACAGTTGCCTTTCTTACCGGTTAAGCTGGATGGTGAATATACGCAGACGAACATTATTAATACAAGCTCTATTCTCAATAATCAGACTGATCCTAATAGCGGAAAACAAGGATTCAGTCCGGAAGGTGTAGGTAATCCCGTTGAGTTGCTCGAACGAATGCAGGCTATGCAATATCGTACGCAGATCTTTGGTAATGCGGCTTTGACTTTCCATCTCATGAAAGGATTAGATCTGAAAACCCAGTTCGGTATCGATTACCACAATAATCGCGACGCTAACTATACGCCGTTCACTCCGCGTCCGATGATTAATCAGAGTACTGAAGGATCAGCTTCTGCAAGTAATTCCAATTCACTGTATTGGCAGGAAGAAACTTACCTGACTTATGTGAAAGATTTTAATAAACATCATCTTAATGCAATGGCAGGTATGTCTTGGCAGGAATATCGCTATACCTCTTTCAATGCTTCCGACAGTAAGTATATCGATGACTTCTACGGATATTATAATTTAGGTTCCGGTACGAACCGTCCTTCTGTTGGCAGTGATTACGACAAGTGGGCGATGAACTCTTATTTCTTGCGTCTGGCATATTCTTATGACAACAAGTATATGGCTACCGTAACCGGTCGTTATGACGGTTCTTCCAAATTCGGACAGAACAATAAATATGCATTTTTCCCATCAGTCGGTTTGGGATGGATGATTTCTAATGAAGACTTCTTGAAAGATAACTCATTGATCAGCAAACTGAAGTTGCATACTTCTTACGGTCTGACAGGTAATTCGGAAATCGGTACTTATAAATCATTGGCTACAGTGAGCCAGTCGAATACAATCATTGGTGATGCTCTGCACGTTGTGTCCTACTTGGACAATATGCCTAATCCGGACTTGAAATGGGAAAAGACAGGACAGTGGGACTTAGGATTCGAGTTGGGTTTATTCAATAACAGGCTGAATTTCGATATTTCCTATTATTATAAGTATACTTCGGATTTGTTGCTCGACCGTCCGGTTCCTGAATCAACAGGTTACTCTTCCATTATGGATAATATTGGAGCCGTTTCCAATCGTGGTTTAGATATTCTGGTTACAGCATATCCTATTCAGACACATGATTTCCAGTGGACTTCCACTCTTAATTTAGGTTTCAACAAAAACCGTGTAGAGAAGTTGGATGAAAGTGCATCTGTTGATCCTGTCACCGGTAAGCGTCAGATTACGACCGACGGTTTTGTGGGTTACGATATGTTGATTCGTGAAGGTGAAGAGCTTTCCTCTTTCTATGGTTATAAGCGTGCCGGTATTTACGATGGTATTCCGTCTAACTGGGATCCGGAGACGATGAACATACCTTCCACTATCGGTGAAAAGGTAACTTATAAGAAACGCGAAATTATCGGTAACGGATTACCTGACTGGATGGGCTCATTTATCAATACCTTCAATTATAAAGGTTTCGATTTGACTTTAGACTTTCAGTTTACATGGGGAGTAGATGTGATGCAAGAATATTATCACTCTACTGTAGCCCGTTTCCTGACCAACGGTATAGACCGTCTTTATAAAGAAGCATGGCATCCTACTCTCAATCCGTCGGGTAAAGAACAGGCAATCCGCCTGAACAACTTTGGTCAGGGAGCTAATAACCAAGCAGATGATGATTGGGTTTGCAACGGTTCTTATTTGCGTTGTAACATGATTCAGCTCGGATACACTTTCAATCCGACACTGGTTAAGAAGATCGGTCTTTCTTCGTTGCGCTTGTATGCGAATGTGAATAACGCATTCCTGATTACTTCTAAAGACTATAACGGATATGATCCGGATAACTCATCTCGTTTAGGTGACAACAAATGGGGTGCTAACCGCCAGTTCTTTACCTATCCGCGTCCGAGAACATTTACGTTCGGTCTTAATGTAGCATTTTAATTCACCGTTATAAAAACCATAAGAATTATGAAACTATTAAAAGTATATATATCTGCATTTTGCATGTGTTCACTTTCTGTGTTGCTGAATTCATGCGACGATTTCCTGAAAGAAGAACCATTGGATATGAAGTCATCTGACCAGTTCTGGAAGACGAAAGCTGATGCGGAGTCGGGTGTGAACGCATTGTATTTCGGTGGTGTACCTTATTTACACAACACTGATGTAGGCGGTGGCTGGACTCCTAAAGCGACAATGTGGGGTGGTATTGTGTCCGGATTGTACGTTGATAAGCGTAAGGATAGAACATTTACTACGGCATCCGAAGGGTGTAATTTCAATATTGAATCTTTTGATGATATTGCAATGAAATACTGGCATGAGTTTTATAAAGGTATTTCACGTGCCAACTTTGTTATTGCCAATATTCCGACAATGACCGGTGTGCTGGATGAAGCTACTATTAATAATTATGTGGCTCAAGGTAAATTCTTCCGTGCATACGGATATTTTTGGCTAGTCAAAGAATTTGGTGGTGTTCCTTATATTTCAGAACCTTACACTTCTACAGAAGGTATGTACAAAGAACGACTTTCTGCCGAAGAGATCTATAAGAAGATTGAAGCCGACTTGCTGGATATTGTCAATGGAGATGCATTGCCTAATAAGACGTTCTATGAAAATGGCTGTTATGTTACCAGGGCAATGGCGCAGACTTTGCTGGCACAGGTTTATCTGCAATGGGCAGGTGCACCGTTAAATGGTGGAGCAGACTATTATAGTAAAGCTGCACAGATGGCTTTGAAAGTGATCAATGACAGTCCTCACGAACTTATTCATCCAAATGGAACGACTGATGATTTGAGCTCGGCATATAATGTAATCAAGACTACGAAAAGTTCTGCAGAAATCATTTATGCTAAAGAATATAATTATAGTGATTATAGTGTAGGTAACTCTTATGCTTGTCGTTCTATTGGTACAGATGCTTTCCAATGGGGAGTGTTCCATCCGGGAGGAGACGTGCTGTATAATGCATACCTTCCCTGTGATATGTTGCTTAACAGCTATGCCTCTAATGATATTCGAGGACATGAGAAACAGTTCTTCTTTAAGGAATATACCGATGCTGTAGGAAAGACTTATACTTTGAACAATGCAGGCAACTGGGCGTGGTTTGATGAAAATGCTTTGATTAGCGGTCACGACGGTGATTATAATATGCCGGTATTCCGTTTTGCGGAAGTCTTGCTGATTGCGGCCGAAGGTCTGGCACGTACAAATCATGAAGATAATGCTGTCGGTGGAGCTAAATATTATCTCAATCAAGTGCGTAAACGTGCTGGATTGGCAGATGAGACGGCTACAGGAAATGATTTAATACAATCGATTTTGACTGAACGTTTACATGAGTTACCGTTGGAATTTAAGATTTGGGACGACATTCGCCGTACTCGTTTGTATCCGGAAGCATCTACAGAATCAGGAAAATTGAAATGGACTGCTCTTGCATCGGCTCAAATCCAAAACAAGCCAGATGGAAGCACAAGAGTCGGTGCCATTCCTGAATATGCTTTGTTATGGCCTATCCCGTTAGATGAAATTCAGGCTAATCCTGCGTTGGAAGGACATCAGAACCCGGGATGGAATTAATTAGGTAATAATAAATATTTGTTTCTGATAGAATTGGAGAGAGGGTAAAGGCTAATTATCCTCTCTCTATTGCTTAAACGGTTAGTCTTTCGGTTGTACTCTCATTGTATACACATAAATATTATGTTTTGATTCTCAGTTATTTAACTTGTACTCTCGTTGACACTCGTTTCCTTTGGTTGACTATACTGCTATTTTTTCTTATTTTGGCGTATCAGAGGACTGATAATTGCTGAAAGATGCTTTAATTTGTAACATAAATAAAAAAGACTTGATAATCTAGTATTAATAGTTTAATTCGTAGACCATGAACAAAAAGAAACTACTATCTTTCGCAATAGCCCTGCTATTGGGAGTTTCCTCTACCTTTGCACAAAAGCAACCGGTAGACTATGTGAATCCTTTAATGGGGACTGATTCGAAAATCTCACTATCCAATGGAAATACATATCCCGCCATTGCGTTGCCTTGGGGAATGAATTTTTGGATGCCACAAACCGGAAAGATGGGTGACGGTTGGGCTTACACTTATGCATCCGACAAAATCAGAGGTTTCAAGCAAACCCATCAGCCCAGTCCGTGGATCAATGACTACGGTCAGTTTTCAATCATGCCGATGACTAAACAGTTGAAGATTGATCAGGACAGTCGTGCTTCCTGGTTCTCTCACAAAGCAGAGAAAGCCACTCCTTACTATTATAGTGTTTATTTGTCGGAATATGATATGACAACTGAAATAGCTCCGACAGAACGTTGTGCATATTTCCGTTTCACTTTCCCTGAAACCTCCGATGCCTATGTGGTAATAGATGCTTTCGATCGTGGTTCGTATGTGAAGGTGATTCCCGAAGAAAATAAAATAATCGGTTATACGACACGCAATAGTGGCGGTGTTCCTCAAAACTTTAAGAATTACTTTGTGATAGAGTTCGACAAGCCTTTTACTTTCAATAAAGTATGGGCAGACTATCATTTGGTTGAAACACATCTCGAACTGCAATCCAATCACGTGGGTGCTGCTATCGGATTTTCGACGAAAAAAGGAGAACAAGTGCATGCAAAAGTGGCATCCTCATTCATCAGCCCCGAACAGGCGGAACTGAACTTGAAGGAAATTGGTAATAAGACCTTTGAACAGACAAAAGAGGCCGGTCGTAAGGCATGGAACAATGTCTTGGGGCGTATCAAGGTTGAAGACAGCGATGAGAACCGTATGCGTACGTTCTACTCTTGCTTGTATCGTTCGGTGTTGTTTCCCCGTATGTTTTACGAGGTAAACGGTAAGGGGGAGACTATACATTACAGTCCCTATAATGGTGAAATCCGTCCGGGATATATGTTTACCGACACTGGATTCTGGGATACTTTCCGTTGCTTGTTTCCATTTGTTAATTTGATATATCCTTCAATGGGTGAGAAGATGCAGGAAGGCCTGTTGAATACCTATCTTGAAAGTGGATTCTTTCCAGAATGGGCCAGCCCGGGCCATCGTGGTTGTATGGTTGGGAACAATTCAGCTTCTGTAGTGGCGGATGCCTTCATGAAGAATGTGACCAAAGTGGATGCAGAAAAAATGTACGAAGGCCTACTGAAAGGGGCCAATAGCGTACATCCGAAAGTTTCTACTACCGGACGCCGTGGATATGAATATTATAACAAACTGGGCTATGTGCCATACGATGTGAAAATTAATGAGAATGCGGCACGCACATTGGAATATGCATACGATGACTGGTGCATTTACCGTATGGGTGAAAAATTAGGTCGTCCGGCAGAAGAACTGGATGTTTATAAGAAAAGGAGTCAGAACTACCGTAATCTGTTCGATCCGGAAACTAAGTTGATGCGGGGAAAAAATTCCGACGGAACTTTCCAGACTCCTTTCAATCCTTTTAAATGGGGAGATGCCTTTACGGAAGGAAATAGTTGGCATTATACATGGTCGGTATTCCACGATGTACAAGGACTGGTTGATCTGATGGGCGGCAAGAAGATGTTTGTCAGTATGCTTGATTCGGTGTTCAATCTTCCTCCTGTATTTGATGATAGCTATTATGGAGGAGTGATTCACGAGATTCGTGAAATGGAAATTGCTAACATGGGTAACTATGCACATGGCAACCAACCTATCCAGCACATGATCTACTTGTATAACTATGCCGGCGAACCGTGGAAAGCCCAATATTGGTTGCGTGAGACGATGAACCGCCTCTATCTTCCTACTCCGGACGGTTATTGTGGAGATGAAGATAATGGACAGACTTCGGCTTGGTATGTATTTACTGCATTGGGTTTCTATCCGGTATGTCCGGGCAGCAATGAATATGTGATGGGAGCTCCTTACTTTAAGAAAGCAACGATTACACTGGAGAACGGCAAGAAATTGGAAATCTCCGCCCCGAAGAATAACGATGATAATCGTTATATTCGTTCATTGAACTATAATGGCAAGAATTATACAAAGAATTATCTGAACCATTTCGATCTGTTGAAAGGCGGTCGTCTGGTGTTTGATATGGATAACAAACCGAATAAGGGAAGAGGTATCAACGAATCAGACTTCCCGTATTCATTCTCTCGTGACGTAAAGTAAGCTGATATGAATAATTTGAGAAAGAAAGTATTGATGATGACTATGGCGGCAGCAACTTTGTCCGCCATAGCCCAACAGCCGGTAGACTATGTGAATCCGATTATCGGGACCAATGGGATGGGGCACACTTTTCCCGGTGCTTGCACTCCTTTCGGATGGGTACAGTTGAGTCCGGACACAGACACAATTCCGCATAATGTAAATGGAGCTTATCAGAAAAATGCCTACGAGTATTGTGCCGGTTACCAATATAGGGACAAGACCATTGTTGGCTTCAGTCACACTCATCTTAGTGGTACGGGACATTCTGACTTGGGAGACATCTTGTTGATGCCTGCTGTTGGCGATGTGAAGTTAAATCCCGGTCGGGCGGATTATCCGGAAGAGGGATACCGTTCACGTTTTGACCATGCTACAGAAAAAGCTGTTCCCGGATATTATGAAGTGATACTGGACGATTATGGCATTAAGGCCCAACTGACAGCAACACAACGGACGGGTATACATAAATATACCTTCCCGAAAGGAAAAGATGGTCATTTGATTTTGGATCTGGTGCATGGTATTTATAATTATGACGGCAAAGTTCTATGGGCCAATTTGAGAGTCGAAAACGATACTCTGTTGACCGGATATCGTATCACCAATGGATGGGCGCGTACGAATTATACCTATTTTGCTATCTCTTTGTCACAGCCGATTAAAGACTACGGATATAAGGATAAGGAAAAAGTATTGTACAATGGCTTTTGGCGTCGTTTTAAGTTGGAAAAGAACTTCCCCGAAATCACAGGTCGAAAAATCGTGGCTTACTTTAACTTCGATACCGCTAACAATTCGGAACTGGTTGTAAAAGTGGCATTGTCGGCAGTCAGTACGGAAGGGGCCATTAAGAATCTGCATGCCGAGGCTTCCGGAAAGAGTTTCGAACAGTTGACGGAAGCTGCTCGTACAGATTGGAATAGTGAACTGAAACATTTCGAGATCGAAGGTACGCCCGATCAGAAAGCAATGTTCTATACTTCTCTTTACCACACCATGATTAATCCGTCTGTGTATATGGATGTAGACGGTTCCTATCGTGGGCTGGATCATAACATACACCGGGCGGAAGGATTCACCAACTATACTATATTTTCCCTTTGGGATACCTATCGTGCGGAACATCCTTTCCTGAATCTGGTGAAACCGGGACGCAATGCGGATATGGTGGAATCCATGATTAAACATGAGCAACAAAGCGTGCACGGAATGTTGCCGATATGGAGTCTGATGGGAAATGAAAACTGGTGTATGAGCGGTTATCATGCTGTGTCTGTACTGGCGGATGCAATAACCAAAGGCGTCTTTTCGAATGTGGATGAGGCATTGGCGGCAATGGTCAGTACATCCACCGTTCCGTATTATGAAGGTATAGCTGATTATATGAAGCTGGGATATATTCCGCTTGACAAAAGTGGTACAGCAGCTTCTACTACGCTGGAATATGCATATGATGACTGGACCATTTATCAGACA
>ERZ777011.1457-NODE-1457-length-24673-cov-17.559387_pt1 | contig 24673 bp, 18 predicted proteins | sample MGYA00374964_ERZ777011 | MGnify/ENA primary metagenome ERZ777011 (study PRJEB29310, sample SAMD00008975) | mouse gut metagenome | study: EMG produced TPA metagenomics assembly of the Metagenome analysis of fecal microbiota from mouse which was promoted... | reverse complement strand
TGGTGAAAATCAGGCATCCTTATTTTGGAACTCAAAAAAGTGACGAAGTCAGGACCACGTCCCGCACGGTTAGTGACAACGGTATATAATTCTCCACAGCTCAAAGAAGTCTCGTCAATACAAAGGCTGGGACCTATGTTTTGTTTGAACAGGACATATTCTGAGGCATGATCTAACCGGTCCCATTCTCTGTATTGGCTGATAAAGGCCTTGTACTGTGAAGTTAACTGTTTACCGTTTACCCCATAAGCAGCTGCCATGGAGGTTATGCCGGCAGCGGTAGTTTCAATCTTCTTCTTTTAAAAAAGCAACGAACTCAGGAGTGAGTTTCGTTCCTTCGACCGTAAGATCATCGTAGGTATAGGAAAAAGTTTCCCCGGTAGCTTTGTCATACCGGCGACGACGTCTTACGTGGAGATAAACAGGTTTACCACGCAGAGGAAAGTCCTGAATCACTTTCTCATCAGTAAAACCATGTGAAATCACGGTTCCACTCTTGTAATCTGAACGTTCCATGTAGTGTTTTTCATCAAGCCAGACTTCGATTTTGACAGAGTCGTCATGCCAACCGGAGATCTCGAAATACTCCATTAAAACTTCGGGGAAGATGACTCGTAGTAACTTATGTAGGTTGCGATTGGAAGGCATTGGACAGATGGTTTTAATTTGAACGCAAAGATAGTGCACTTTCGAGTATTAACATAACATACCAACAGGTTTTTGGGACTGACCCGGTTTTTGGACTGACCCGAAAATCCACTGACCCCAAATCACCACAATAAACAAAAAAGTCCGAAGAAAAACCTTCGGACTCCTGCGCTTCAAGATGGGCTTGAACCAACGACCCCCTGATTAACAGTCAGGTGCTCTAACCAACTGAGCTATTGAAGCAGTGATTGCGCATCATTTCTGAATTGCGATGCAAAGGTAATGCGTTTTTCTGAAACACGCAAACTTTTCCGCAAAAAAATCGTCGAAACATATTATTTTTTTATAAAAAAGAAGCCAAACAGGTTGCTGTTAGAGTATAAACATGTAATTTTGCGCCAGCAAACATATATACTTAGTATAGTCATTCAATATAATAATGAAAATGAAAAAACGATTGTTTCTCATCATGCTCGCCTGTATGACACTAATACCGGGACAGGCACAGAAAGGCAAGAATCATAACTTCGAAGTGGCGAAGAACATAGATATATTCAACGCCATATACCGGAACCTCGACCTCATGTATGTAGACACGCTCGACCCGGCAATGGTAATAGGCAACGGCATCAACGCCATGCTGAACAGCCTCGACCCATATACAGAGTATTATCCTGAGAACAAGTCGAAAGAATTAAAGATGATGCTCACCGGAAAATACGCGGGTATAGGAGCGGTGATACGCTACCATCAAAGATTGAAACGGGTGGTGATAGACGAGCCCTATGCCGGCATGCCGGCGGCTGAAGTCGGATTGAGAAAGGGCGACATCATACTTGCGATAGACGACAGCATCACGACAGACAAAAACGTGAGCTATGTCAGCAGCCATCTGCGCGGTGACGCAGGCACGAGCTTCGTACTGAAAATCGAGCGCCCGTCGACCGGCAAGGTGATGAAGTTTAAAATCACGAGAAAAAGCATCAAGATGCCAACCATTCCATACTACGGGATGATGGCTGACGGAGTGGGATACATCAACCTGAGCGACTATACTGAAAACAGCGCTAAAGAGATGCGCCGGGCGTTCGTTGACCTGAAAAGACAGGGGGCGGCCAAACTGCTGCTCGACCTGCGCGGCAACGGAGGCGGCTCGTTGCAGGAAGCCATCGACATATTAAATATGTGGATACCCAAAGACATAACCCTTGTGGAGACAAAAGGCAAATTGGCGAGAGCAAACAAAGCATACAAGACGAGAATGGAACCCACGGACACGGTGATGCCGATAGTCGTGCTCGTGAACGGGGAGACCGCGAGCGCGGCCGAAATCACATGCGGCTCGCTGCAAGACCTCGACCGCGGAGTGGTGGTCGGCACCCGGACATACGGCAAGGGCCTGGTGCAGGTGCCTATGGAACTGCCATACAACACAAACATGAAACTGACCACGAGCAAATACTACATACCCAGCGGCCGCTGCATACAGGCCGTGAACTACAAACACAGCGGAGGAGGATATACCGAACGGGTGCCCGACAGCCTGACACACGTGTTCCGCACAAAAGCCGGACGCGAGGTTCGAGACGGCGGAGGCATAAAGCCCGACATAGAGTCGAAGCCCGACACGCTGCCAAACATTGCCGTATATCTCGACAGGATCGACACGATGGAGGTGATGTTCGACTTCGTGGTAGACTACATAGCCAAGCACCAGGCCATCGCCCCCGCAGAGAAATTCACGCTGAGCGACGACGACTTCGAGGATTTCAAGCAGAGAGTGATAAAGAGTGGCTTCACATACGATCCCGTGACGGAAAAGAAACTCGACGAGCTGGTGAAGCTGGCCCGCTTCGAGGGATACTACGAAGATGCCAAGGATGAGTTTGACGCGCTCAAGGCGAAACTCAAGCACGACGTGGCAAAAGACATTGACCGCCACAAAGAAGTAATAAAAGAGATGATAGAGCGGGACATTGTGGCGGCATATTACTTCCAGGAGGGAACGATGAAAGCCGCAATGAGGTACGACAAACAACTGAAAGAGGCCGAGCGGGTGCTCAACGATGAAAAGGAATACCACCGGTTGCTCTCCGCACCGAAAGGCAACGCGCCAAAAGAGGAAAAGCAACAGGCGAGAACAAACCTGCACGCAAGCACGGACACCCACCCGACACCGGCAGACAGGCCTTCAATCATGGCAGCCTGACGGTCTTACGGCCTGTTATACTGCATATTAATACATTTTTTCCGCCAAATACTTGGCAGATAACGGAATTATGACTAACTTTGCACCGTTCGGTGGAATGAGGGGCTTCTCGAAAGCTCCTCATTTTATTTTAATAACATCTATAATTATATGATAGATAAAAACGTAGTAAAGACGATTGTCGAAGAATGGTTGCAGGAAGGCGAGTACTTTCTTGTTGACGTGGTGATGACACCAGACTACCGCATAGTGGTAGAGATAGACCATGCCGACGGAGTGTGGATAGAAGACTGCGCGGCACTCAGCCGCTTTGTGCAGGAAAGACTGGGCGACGAGCTGGGCGACTACGAGCTGGAAGTAGGCTCGGCCGGCCTTGGGCAGCCTTTCAAGGTTGCTCGCCAGTATGTCAACCACATCGGCAAGGAGGTCGAGGTGCTCACGTCCGACGGCAAGAAAGTGCAGGGCGTGCTGACAAGCGTCGACGGCACGGCGTTCACCGTGACAGTGAAGGAGAAACAGAAAGTGGAAGGCAAGAAACGCCCCGTCATTGCCGACGTGGAGAAAGCTTTCGACATGAATGACGTGAAATATACAAAATACTTATTAAGCTTCAAATAGAATATGGCAACAAAGAAAGACGAGAAAGGTCCCAGCATGATAGAGACCTTCCAGGAGTTTAAGGAGACCAAAAACATCGACCGCACAACGATGGTCAGCGTGCTGGAAGAGAGCTTCCGCAACGTGATAGCCAAGATTTTCGGCAGCGACGAGAATTTCGATGTCATCGTAAACCCCGACAAGGGCGACTTCGAGATACACCGCAACCGCATCGTTGTGGCCGACGGAGAGGTGCAGGACGAGAACAAAGAAATATCGCTTACCGACGCACAGAAGATAGAACCCGACTATGAAGTGGGCGAAGAGGTCAGCGAAGAGGTGAACTTCACCAAGTTCGGACGCCGCGCCATCCTCAATCTTCGCCAGACACTGGCATCGAAGATACTCGAACTTGAACACGACTCTCTTTACAATAAGTATAAAGACAAGGTGGGAACGATCGTCAGCGGCGAAGTATACCAGATGTGGAAGCGCGAAGTCCTCATCGTCGACGATGAGGGAAACGAGCTGCACCTGCCCAAAAGCGAGCAGATACCGTCGGACAGCTACCGCAAGGGCGAGACCGTTAGGGCCATCGTACTACGAGTGGACAACGAGAACAACAACCCGCGCATCATCCTGAGCCGCACCAGCCCGATATTCCTCGAAAGGCTGCTCGAAGCCGAAGTGCCCGAAATCAACGACGGACTGATCACCATACGCCGCGTGGCCCGCATGCCGGGAGAACGTGCCAAGGTGGCGGTAGAGAGCTACGACGAGCGCATCGACCCGGTAGGAGCGTGCGTCGGAGTGAAAGGAAGCCGCGTACACGGCATTGTCCGCGAGCTGTGCAACGAGAACATAGACGTGATCAACTACTCGAGCAACGTGCAGCTGTTCATACAGCGTGCGCTGAGCCCGGCCAAAGTGTCAAGCATCACACTCGACACGGAGAACCACAAGGCCGAGGTGTACCTTCAACCGGAAGAAGTATCGCTCGCCATCGGCCGCGGAGGTATGAACATCAAGCTCGCTTCCATGCTCACAGAGTACACCATCGACGTGTTCCGCGTCGTGAATGAGGGCGAGGCCGACGAAGACATCTACCTCGACGAGTTCTCCGACGAGATAGACCAATGGGTCATCGACGCCATCAAGAGCATCGGACTCGACACGGCCAAGGCCGTGCTCAACGCTCCGCGCGAAATGCTTATCGAGAAAGCCGACCTCGAAGAAGAGACCGTCGAGCTTGTATTGCGGGTACTGCGCGCAGAGTTTGAGTAAATGGAACCGTGTGTGTGAATTACGAATTTGAAAATGTTGAATTCGTAACTCTCAATTCAGCATCGGGCGTCGGACCCGGCAATTCGTAATTTATAATTCGTAATTCAAAATTAAACAGAATGGGTGTCAGATTAAATAAAGTATTAAAAGAACTGAACATAGGACTTCAGACGGCTGTCGATTTCCTGAAAAACAAAAAAGATCTCGGCGAGATCAAAGAGGATGCCAATGTCAACACCAAGATAACGGTAGAGCAATACAACGCGCTTGTGAGTGCGTTTAAAGGCGACAAGGACATCAAGAGCGAAGCCGAAAAGATATTCGCCAAGAAAGCCAAAGACAAGAAAGCCGAGAAAGCCGAACGCAAAGCCACGAAAGGAGAAGAGCTGCTCGAACAGCGCCAGTCGTTCAAACCGCTGGGAAAAATTGACCTCGACAGTGTGGGCAAGCGCCCGGCAGCGCCAGTCACGGAAGAGAAAAAAGAACCGAAACAGGAAGAAAAGACCGTGGCTGAAACCAAAACACCGGAAAAGCAACCGGAAGTGAAGATCGAGCCGAAACCTGAAAAGCCGGTGACGGAAGCCCCGAAAGATGAAAAGAAAGTAGAGGCGAAAGCCGAACAGAAAGCCGTGAAAGATGCTCCGGCAGAAAAGCCCATAGAGCGGAAGCCTGAAAAGCCAGAGGCCCCGAAAAAGGAACAGGCAGCGAAACCGCAGCAGCCCAAAGCCGAGGAGCCGCAACAGCCTGCTACGGCAAGTTCGCCGAGCATCTACACGCTGAAAAGCGAAAACACCAAGGCGCCGCAGGTGAAAGTGCTCGGCACGATAGACCTTGCCGCACTGAACCAAAGCACACGCCCGAAGAAGAAATCGAAAGAGGAACGCCGCAAGGAGCGCGAGGAGAAAGCCGCCCAGCAACGGCCGGCCGGCGACCGCAAGAAGCGCGTACGCATAGGCAAAGAGCGTGTGGACATAGAGGCCGCCGCCAACCAGCCGGGCAACAACCAGAACAAGAAAAACAAGAACAAAGGCGGTAATAACGGCGGCAACAACGGCGGAGCGAACAACAACCAGGCCGGAAACGCCGACAACCGTCAGGGCAAGCGCAACCGCAAGAACCGCAACCAGCCGAAGCCTCTGGAAGTGAACGAAGAGGACGTGGCACGCCAGGTGAAAGAGACCCTGGCCCGACTGACGAGCAAGAACCAGAACAAGAAAGGCGCAAAGTACCGCCGTGAGAAGCGCGACGCCGTGCAAGAGCGTCTCAACGAGGAGATGCGCTCGGAGCAGGCAGAGAGCAAAACACTGAAACTCACTGAGTTCGTGACCGTGAGCGAGCTTGCCACCATGATGAACGTACCTGTAAACAAGGTCATCGGCACGTGCATGAGCATCGGCATCATGGTGTCTATCAACCAGCGTCTCGACGCCGAGACCATCAACCTGGTGGCAGAGGAGTTCGGATTCAAGACCGAGTATGTGAGTGCGGAGGTAAGCGAGGCTGTGAGTGAGGAGGAGGACGACGAGAACGATCTCGTGCCGCGCGCGCCGATTGTCACCGTCATGGGTCACGTAGACCACGGAAAGACATCGCTGCTCGACCACATACGTAACACCAACGTGATCGCCGGCGAGGCGGGAGGAATCACCCAGCACATCGGAGCATACAACGTGACACTGGCCGACGGACGTGAGATCACGTTCCTCGACACACCGGGTCACGAGGCGTTCACCGCCATGCGTGCCCGCGGAGCCCAAGTGACCGACATCGCCATCATCATCATCGCGGCGGACGACAGCGTCATGCCCACCACCAAGGAGGCCATCGCACACGCACAGGCCGCCAACGTACCTATGGTGTTCGCCATAAACAAGATTGACAAGCCGGGGGCAAACCCCGACAAGATACGCGAGGACCTCTCGCAGATGAACCTGCTCGTGGAGGAATGGGGCGGCAAGTACCAGTGCCAGGAGATATCGGCGAAAAAAGGACTCGGCGTCGACGAGCTGCTCGAAAAGGTGCTGCTCGAAGCTGAGATGCTCGACCTGAAAGCCAACCCGAACCGCCGCGCCACCGGCTCCATCATCGAGTCGTCGCTCGACAAGGGCCGCGGCTACGTGTCCACGGTGCTCGTAAGCAACGGAACGCTGAAAGTGGGCGATATCGTCATCGCCGGAACGAGCCACGGACGCATCAAGGCCATGTTCAACGAGCGCAACCAGCGCATGGAGAAAGCCGGCCCGGCAGAACCCGCAATAATACTCGGACTCAACGGAGCGCCCACCGCCGGCGACTCGTTCCACGTGATGGAGACCGAGCAGGAGGCACGAGAGATTGCCAACAAGCGCGAGCAGCTCCAGCGCGAGCAAGGCCTGCGCACGCAGACACGCCTCACGCTGGCCGACATAAGCCACCGCATCGCCCTCGGCTCGTTCAAGGAGCTGAACCTCATCGTCAAGGGAGACACCGACGGTAGCGTGGAGGCTCTGAGCGACTCGTTCCTCAAGATGTCTACCGAGAAAATACAGGTCAATGTCATCCACAAGGCCGTGGGTCAGATTTCGGAGAACGACGTGACGCTGGCCGACGCGTCAGATGCCATCATCGTGGGCTTCCAGGTACGGCCGTCGTCGGCCGCACGCAAGCTGGCCGACCGCGACGGAGTGGAGATCAACACCTACTCCATCATCTACGATGCCATCGAAGACATACGCTCTGCGATGGAAGGAATGCTCGACAAGGTGAAAAAAGAGATCGTCACCGGCCAGGTTGAGGTACGCGAGGTATACAAGATATCGAAGGTCGGCACGGTTGCCGGAGCGCTTGTCACCGAAGGCAAGGTACACCGTGTGGACAAAGCGCGCCTCGTGCGCGACGGTATCGTGGTCCACACAGGAGCCATCAACGCCCTCAAACGCTACAAGGACGATGTCAAGGAGGTACCCGCAAGCTTCGAGTGCGGTATCAGCCTCGTCAACTTCAACGACATACAGCAAGGCGATATAATAGAGACGTTCACCGAAATAGAGGTGCAGCAGAAACTGTAAACAATCCGGACGACCGCCAAAACGCGGCACGCCGGAACGGGAAGCACAGAACGTTCATGCCCCGGAGAAATATTCCGAACAACGACATAACGTATATAAACGGAGATACAGATAACGATTTTCCAAAATCAGAAACCCTGTATCTCCGTATTTTATTGTAAAGTCACAATCCGTTCGGCTGCCATACCGGCATACTCATGCCCATATTACCATATTTTTGATTATAAAATCATCCTTCATTCGTCAGGCATACCGATGCGAACCAATCCATATCTTCATATTTTCATTATAAAATCACACTGTGAACAATATTTACAAAAAGAACTTTAAAACTGGCCCGTTTCAAAATTAAAATCCAATGGCCGGAAATAAACGGATTATGGGCCGTTTCCCGCAAGTACCTGTGCATCAACTCAATACGCCAATCATACCTATATCTCCGACCAACCCGACTCCACCTGCCAGAAATCTTCTTTCCGTTTAGCGCCCCGTTGGCCTGCGTTTAGCGTCTAAATGGAATGCAACGGGACGCTAAACGCAACGCGAACGGTAACCAAACGGCTTGCAACGGGCATCCCGTTGCAATAAAAACACCGATTTTCACTAATGGCGAAAAGCGGCATATCGAGTCACGTATATCGGTGTATATCGCCTTCGCTTTCTATTTCAACGGAAAACAATGTGCTAAATATGTGACTTTATTATTACAATAAAGTTTTTTGCGGAAATATTCGCAAGCAGATCAGTATTAAACTGCGGATTTCCAGGAAACAACAGGAGTAAAAGAAACCTAATTCGGATTAAAGGTAAAAAAAGGACTTTTAAAGATATTTTTTTGCTCAAAGCACCATTATTTCGTAACTTTGCATTCTCAACAGCATTCCGGCCGTGCGCCGGCAAACAGTGAAAGAATGGCAACAGACATCAAGGATAATGACAAGGAGATGACAGACGGCGGAAAGAACCGGTTTGTCAGGGAAGTGGCCGACAAGAAATACGAGTTCGGATTTACGACAGACGTTCACACCGAGATAATAGACAAGGGACTGAACGAGGACGTGGTGCGGCTCATATCGGCCAAGAAAGGCGAGCCGGAGTGGATGCTCGACTTCCGCCTGAAAGCCTTCCGCTACTGGGAAAGCCAGACACAGCCCTCATGGGCACATGTGCACCTGCCCGAGATTGACTATCAGGCGATATCGTACTACGCCGACCCGATGGCAAAGAAGAAAGACGAGGGCAAGAAAGAGATTGACCCCGAGCTGATGAAAACATTCGACAAGCTCGGCATCCCGCTCGAAGAGAGGCTGGCACTGAGCGGAGTGGCGGTGGACGCCATCATGGACTCGGTGTCGGTGAAGACCACGTTCAAGGAGAAACTGGCCGAGAAAGGCATCATATTCTGCTCGATAGGCGACGCCATCAAAGACCACCCCGAACTGGTGAGAGAGTATCTCGGCACGGTGGTGCCATACCGCGACAACTACTACGCGGCGCTCAACAGCGCGGTGTTCAGCGACGGCTCGTTCGTGTATATACCCAAAGGTGTACGCTGCCCGATGGAGCTAAGCTCATATTTCCGCATCAACGCCCGGAACACGGGGCAGTTCGAGCGCACGCTCATCATTGCCGACGACGACTCATACGTGAGCTATCTCGAAGGGTGTACGGCACCGATGCGCGACGAGAACCAGCTTCACGCCGCCATCGTGGAAATAATAGTGAAGGAACGGGCCGAGGTGAAGTACTCGACAGTACAGAACTGGTATCCCGGCGACGAGAATGGACGGGGCGGAGTGCTCAACCTCGTGACCAAGCGTGGCGACCTGCGCGGAGCGGGCAGCAAACTGTCGTGGACGCAGGTGGAGACTGGAAGCGCAATAACGTGGAAATACCCGTCGTGCATACTGCGGGGCGACAACTCGGTGGCCGAGTTTTACAGCGTGGCAGTCACCAACCACCATCAGGAAGCCGACACGGGCACCAAGATGATACACATAGGCCGCGACACCAAGAGCACCATCATATCGAAAGGCATCTCGGCGGGCAAGAGCCAGAACTCATACCGCGGACTGGTAAGGGCGGCCGCCACGGCGGATAACGCACGCAACTACAGTTCGTGCGACTCGCTGCTTCTGGGCAGCGAGTGCGGCGCGCACACGTTCCCCTACATGGACATACACAACGACACGGCAATAGTGGAACACGAGGCCACGACAAGCAAAATCAGCGAAGACCAGCTGTTCTACTGCAACCAACGCGGCATACCCACGGAGCAGGCCGTCGGCCTGATTGTCAACGGATATGCTAAAGACGTGCTCAACAAACTGCCTATGGAGTTTGCCGTCGAGGCACAGAAACTGCTCGCCGTATCGCTCGAAGGCACGGTGGGATGACAGTAATACGGAAAAATAAATACAAAGGAAGAGTTAACAGAACGACGATATTATGTTAGAAGTAAAAGACCTTCATGCCAGAATAGGCGACAAAGAGATACTGAGAGGAATCAACCTCACGATAAAAGACGGCGAGACACACGCCATCATGGGACCCAACGGCTCGGGGAAATCAACCCTCAGCGCCGTGCTCGTGGGCAATCCGCTCTATGAGGTGACCGGCGGCGAGGCCGTTTTCAACGGCAAGAACCTGCTCGACATGGCTCCGGAAGACCGTGCCCATGAGGGCTTGTTCCTCTCGTTCCAGTACCCGGTGGAGATTCCGGGTGTGTCGATGACCAACTTCATGCGTGCCGCCATCAACGAGAAACGCAAGTATGAAGGCAAGGAACCGCTGTCGGCGGGCGACTTCATAAAGCTGTCGAGAGAGAAGCGGAAAATCGTGGAGCTTGACTCCAAACTGGCGAACCGCTCCGTCAACGAGGGTTTCAGCGGAGGAGAGAAAAAGCGCAACGAGATATTCCAGATGGCGATGCTCGAACCCAAGCTGTCTATCCTCGACGAGACCGACTCCGGACTCGACGTGGACGCCATGCGAATAGTGGCCGATGGTGTGAACAAGCTGCGCACACCTGAGACGAGTTGCATCGTAATCACCCACTACGACCGCTTGCTCGACATGATAAAGCCCGACGTGGTACACGTGCTATACAACGGACGCATCGTCAAAACGGCAGGTCCGGAGCTTGCCCGTGAGATTCAGGAGCGGGGCTACGACTGGATAAAAGCAGAGGTGGAAGACTAAAACAAGGCGAAAACATGCAGAGCGAGAAACAATATATCGACCTTTACACCGATTGCCGGGAAATGATTTGCAGGCACAGCGCCGAGCCGATGAACGCTGTTCGCGACCGCGCGCTCGATGATTTCCGACGGTCGGGCTTCCCCACACGCAAGGTGGAAAGGTATAAATACACCGAAATGGCAAAGCTGTTCGAGCCTGACTACGGACTGAACATCAACCGACTCGACATCCCCGTAAATCCATACGACGCTTTCAAATGCGACGTGCCCAACCTGAGCACATCGCTCTACTTCATCGTCAACGACTCTTTCCATACCAAGAATATGCCGAAAAGCCAGTTGCCGGATGGTGTGATAGTTGGCTCACTGAAAGAACTGGCATCAAAAAAGCCCGATTTCATCGCCAGATACTACTCGAAAGCGGCCCGCACGGAGGATGACGCCGTGACGGCTCTCAACACGATGCTTGCCCAAGACGGACTCGTGGTGTATGTTCCGGAAGGTGTCAGGGTGGAACGTGCCGTGCAGGTCATAAATATCCTGCGCTCGGATGTAGACCTGATGGTAAACCGCAGGGTGCTCATCATCGTCGAGCCGAGAGCGGAAATCAAACTTCTATTCTGCGACCATGCGGCCGACGACCGCCGTTTTCTCACCACGCAAGTGGTAGAGGCGTATGTGGGCGAAGGCGCGACACTCGACCTTTACTGCCTCGAAGAGACACACGAAAAGAACGTCCGCGTCAGCAACCTGTATATAGAGCAGGCTGCCGGCAGCCGGGTGAACCACAACATGATAACGTTGCACAACGGGACGACACGCAACCGCACCGATGTCACCATGACCGGACAGGGAGCCGAGTGCCGCATGAACGGCTGTGTGATAGCCGACCGGAAACAACGGGTAGACAATAATACGCTGATCGTACACCAAGCGCCGAACTGCAAGAGCAACGAACTGTATAAATATGTACTCGACGGACAGGCGACGGGAGCATTCGCAGGACGTGTTCTCGTGATGAAAGACGCACAGAAGACCGCCTCGGTGATGCGAAATCAGAACATGTGCGCCACCAAGGAGGCCCACATGTATACACAACCGATGCTCGAGATATACGCTGATGATGTCAAGTGCGCGCATGGATCAACCGTGGGACAGCTCAACGACACAGCCCTTTTCTACATGCGCCAGCGCGGAATATCGCTCAAAGAGGCCAAGCTGCTGCTTCAGTTCGCCTTTATCAACGAGGTGATAGATTCCATACAGCTCGCCCCCCTGCGCGACCGCCTGCATCATCTCGTCGAGAAACGCTTCAGGGGTGAGCTCGCAAAGTGCGACGGATGCAAGTTGTGCAAATAATAATATACATTGAACTATGAGTTATGATTTAGCCGCTGTACGCGAAGATTTCCCCATTCTATCGAGAGAGGTGTATGGCAAACCGCTCGTATATCTCGATAATGCCGCCACGACACAGAAGCCGTTGTGCGTGCTCGACGCCATGCGCGACGAGTATCTGAACGTCAATGCCAACGTGCACCGTGGCGTACACTATCTCTCACAGCAGGCCACCGACCTGCACGAGGCGGCCCGCGAGAGGGTGCGCGGCTTCATAAACGCCCGCGGCACGAGCGAGATTGTCTTCACACGGGGCACCACCGAGAGTATCAATCTCGTGGTGTCGTCGTTTTGCGACGAGTTCATGAAAGAGGGAGACGAGGTGATTGTCACCGAGATGGAGCACCACTCCAATATCGTACCATGGCAACTGCAGGCCGCCAGGCGGGGCATTGCCATCCGTGTGGTGCCAATCGACGATAAAGGAGAGCTTGATCTCGATGAATTCGAGCGTTTATTGAATGACAAGACGAAGATCGTGAGCCTCGCCCACGTGAGCAACGTGCTCGGAACGGTAAATCCCGTGGAACGGATAATAAGTATCTCACACTCCCACGGGGTGCCGGTCATGATCGACGGAGCGCAAAGCACGCCGCATTTCAAGGTAGACGTGCGGGCGATGGATTGCGACTTTTTCGTGTTCAGCGGGCATAAGATGTACGGTCCGACGGGTGTCGGAGTACTTTACGGTAAAGAAGAATGGCTGGAGAAGCTACCCCCTTACCAGGGCGGTGGCGAGATGATAGAAAGCGTAAGCTTCGACAAGACAGTGTTCGGCAGCCTGCCGTTCAAGTTCGAGGCCGGAACTCCCGACTATGTCGCTACCCACGGCCTTGCCACGGCTATCGGATATATGGAACATATCGGTCTTGAAAACATAGCGGCGCACGAGCAAATGCTGACCCGATACTGCATGGATGAGATGAGAAAAATCGATGGAATGAGGCTTTTCGGCGAGTCTGAGCACAAGGACGCGGTGGTATCTTTCCTCGTGGGAGACATCCACCACCTTGACATGGGCACCCTGCTCGACCGTCTCGGAATTGCCGTCCGCACGGGGCACCACTGCGCCGAGCCGCTGATGCGCCGTCTGGGAATACAAGGTACGGTGCGCGCCTCGTTCGCGTTATACAACACAAAGGAAGAGATTGATGCCCTTGTGGCGGGAGTACGGCGGGTCAGCAAGATGTTCTGACACCGTCGTTCTTGCATTTCAGCAGTGCCGAGAGCAGCCAGAAGAGGAATAACAGGCGTACGACAAACGGGCACGTGACAGGCACTACGGTGCAGAAGAATGCCAGTTGGGCGTTTAACAGGTGCAGCATCCGGCGTATTCCTACGGGCTGTCCAAGTACGTATGAGTAATACTTGCATACCATACCGAGTGCTTTTACTGCCAATTTGGCCACTGTTGCGGTGTTTATAGATGCGCCTTGTGCCGCCGGGCGACCTGCCGTGAGTGTCATTTCATTTTTCATATAGCGTTGTTTTTTAATGTTGTGATACTTATTTTAGATGTTGTGATACTTGTTTTACTCTTACGTTAAATTACCGATTTCAATTCCCATGCCCTGTCGCTTGTGACAGGAATGTACCGATAAGCCAGATTATAATGCCTATTAACATCATGGTTCTTTATTTAAACTGTTTGTTATTTATATGCTATCTTATGCTGTTTACATCTGACATATTCAGGTATAAGCATCTGTTTACATTGCAAAGGAACGACCGTTTTGTGCACAAAGGGTTCACTATCGAAAATATATAGTTAACCATTCTTAAATATTAACATCCATTTAGAGATACGATCATGCTTGAAAGCCACTACCACGAAGGACTGATTGAAGCCGGATGCGACGAGGCCGGGCGCGGATGCCTTGCCGGAAGCGTGTATGCCGCGGCCGTGATTTTCCCGCCGGATTATGTCAACGCCGACCTGAACGACTCAAAACAGCTCACAGAGCGAAAGCGCAATGAACTGCGGGAGGTAATCAAACGCGACGCAGTGGCATGGGCGGTGGGCATCGTCACGCCCGAGGAAATAGACCGGATAAACATCCTGAACGCCAGTTTTCTGGCCATGCACCGTGCCTTAGACCAACTGGACGTGCGGCCTGAGGCTGTAATCGTAGACGGAAACAGATTCAAAAAATACCGTGACCTGCCGCACGCCACCATCGTGAAAGGCGACGGCAAGTACCTGTCAATAGCTGCGGCAAGTATCCTTGCCAAGACTTTCAGAGACGACTATATGGCCGAACTGGCCCTGAAACATCCGCAATACGACTGGAAAAGCAACAAGGGCTATCCCACAAGAAAGCACCGTGAGGCGATAAAATCCTTCGGGATAACCCCATTCCATCGTAAAAGCTACAACCTTCTGGGCGACGGCCAGCTCACGCTCGACTTCCAAACAACGACCGACAATGCGACACAGCAACCTTGACAGAGAGCTATCGCTCATGCTCCTGATGACCGAAAACCGGGACTACACCGTGCAACAGATGTGCGAACGCCTCGGCATATCGCGCCGCACGCTATACTACTACATCGATTTCTTCCGCGACAGCGGCTTCACGGTAGAGAAACGTGGCACCTGCTACAGCCTCGACAAAAACTCCCAGTTCTTCACACGACTGTTCAAAAAAGTCCATTTCACCGAAGACGAGGCCATCACCATGCGCCGTTTGCTCGACCGCGCGAGCGACAACAGCCTGCATGTGCAACACCTTAAAAACAAACTGACCCGCCTATACGATCTCGACATTCTCGAAAACGTTACCTTACGCGAGCAGGACGCCGACAACGTGAGTACGCTCTACGACGCGATAAAGATGAAAAAGACCGTCATCCTGCGAAATTACTCATCGCCCCACAGCAACACCACCGCCAACCGCGTAGTGGAACCGTTCATGTTCATGGACAACAACAATGAGATACGGTGCTACGAGATCGCTTCCGGACAGAACAAGACATTCAAGATATCCCGCATAGAGTCTGTCATGATACTTGCAGATGACCAGATTCACGAGGCACGACACAAAAAAGTTTTCACCGATATATTCATGTTCAGCGGCGAGAAACGCCTTCCCGTCACGCTTCGCCTCGGCCGGCTGGCCCGCAACATAATGCTCGAAGAATATCCCCAATCGGCCGCCTTCATCACTCCCGACGACGCGAGCCACTGGATTGTGAGCCTCGACGTGTGCAGTTATCTGGGCATATCACGTTTCGTGCTCGGCCTCTTCGAAAGTGTCGAGATACTGGGCAGCGAAGAGTTCCGTGAGTATATACGCATGAAGATAGACAACATGAAAGTCGACGGATAGCATAAAGCCGCCGGGGTACATACAAAGACCGGAATAAAGACGGCGGCGATATAAGGACAGGCATAAATCGTATGAACGACACGGCCTCCATATTGAAACATCACGACGATGAAACGGGACAAAACAACGAAAACAAAATAACACACATACAATTTACATACTGACAAAACAACAAAACCATGCGACTCAACAGAAACCTAAAGAGCATTGCGATGAGCATCTTTCTGCTGGCTGCCACAACAGCATCGCAGGCGGCCGGAAGCTCAAAAAACGGCGATTTCACCGTCGGTAAAGGCACATTCCTGCTCAATGGCAAGCCGTTTGTGATAAAAGCGGCCGAAATTCACTATCCGCGCATCCCCCGACCGTACTGGGAACATCGCATCAGGATGTGCAAGGCACTGGGCATGAACACCGTTTGCATCTACATTTTCTGGAACATACACGAGCAACGCGAAGGCGAGTTCGACTTCACGGGCGGCAACGACGTGGCCGAGTTCTGCCGGATTGCGCAGAAAAACGGCATGTATGTCATCGTGCGGCCTGGCCCGTACGTGTGTGCCGAATGGGAGATGGGAGGCCTGCCGTGGTGGCTTCTTAAAAAGAAAGACATACGACTGCGCGAGAGAGACCCGTATTTTATGGAGCGGGTGCGGCTGTTCGAGCATAAGGTAGGCGAGCAGCTTGCCCCGCTGACGATACAGAACGGCGGCCCGATAATCATGGTACAGGTGGAGAACGAGTACGGGTCGTATGGAGAGGACAAGGCCTATGTGAGCGAGATACGGGACATCGTTCGCTCGGCCGGCTTCGACAAGGTGGCGCTCTTCCAGTGCGACTGGGCAAGCAACTTCACGAAAAACGGTCTCGACGACCTCACATGGACAATGAACTTCGGCACCGGAGCCAACATCGACGCCCAGTTCAAACGCCTTGGCGAACTTAGGCCCGACGAGCCGAAGATGTGCTCGGAGTTCTGGAGCGGATGGTTCGACAAGTGGGGAGCGCGCCACGAGACACGGCCGGCGGCCAAGATGACGGCCGGAATAGACGAGATGCTGTCGAAAGGCATATCGTTTTCCCTGTACATGACACACGGAGGCACATCGTTCGGCCACTGGGCGGGAGCCAACAGCCCAGGATTTGCGCCCGACGTGACGAGCTACGACTACGACGCGCCCATCAACGAGCAGGGTGCCGCCACCCCTAAATACCACGAACTGCGGGCCACCATGCGGAAATATGCCGACTGGAAGCTGCCTGCCATGCCCCGCCCGGCAGCCGGCATAATAAGCATTCCCAAGTTCACGCTCACCGAGTTCGCACCTGTCTGCCTTGGCGTAGACAGCACTGCGACCACCCGCAACACCGTCACCATGGAGGAGATGAACATGGGCTGGGGAGCGATGATATACGAGACGACGCTGCCCGGCATCACCACCCCGTCGCTGCTGACGATAGACGAGGCGCACGACTACGCCCAGATATTTGTAGACGGCAGTCACATAGGCACGATAGACCGGGTGAAGAAAGAACGCACGCTGCGCATGCCGCCCGTGAAACGAGGCAGCAAGCTGACGATACTCGTCGAGGCGATGGGACGGATAAACTTCGGACGGGCCATAAAAGACTTCAAGGGCATCACCGGCACTGTAACAATGACGGCCGAGACAGACGGACATGTGGTGACGCACGACCTGAAAAACTGGACCGTCAGCCGAATATCAGATGACTACACGACAGCGGTAAGGGCGCTCGACGCTGCCGCTAAAGCCCCCGGAAGCTCGAAAGCAATGGATCGGCGGGGATACTACCGCGGACACTTCACGCTCAAAAAAACGGGCGACACGTTCCTGAACATGGAAGGATGGGGCAAAGGACAGGTATATGTCAACGGGCATGCGCTGGGGCGTTTCTGGAGCATCGGCCCGCAACAGACGCTCTACCTGCCGGGATGCTGGCTGAAAAAAGGACGCAACGAGCTGATCGTGCTCGACATCACCAACCCGAAAGAGACGACATGCCACGGACAGACGACACCCGAGCTGAACAAACTCAAAGTCAAAAAGACGAAAACCGACAAGACCGCTCCTATGCTTAGCGCCATGAGGCCGGCCGCAACAGGAGCATTCGCATCAGGCAACGGATGGCAGAAAATAACGTTTGCGCAGGCTTCGGGCCGCTACATAGCCATCGAATGCCTCGATGCCCACGACAGCGGACAGACGGCGGCGATAGCCGAACTGTACGCCCTCGACAACAAAGGGCGGCGACTGAGCCGGGAGCCGTGGTCGGCGGGATACTGCGACAGCGAGGACACCGCAGGCGGAAACCACACGGCAGACAAGGTGTTTGACCTGCAAGAGTCGACATTTTGGAGCACCAAACCTACCGACAGGTATCCACACACGATAGTCATAGACCTCGGGACGCCGCGCGACATAACCGGAATAGAATATCTGCCAAGAGCCGAACAAGGTGCCCCGGGCAGCGTGAAGAACTACCGGATATACGTTTTTTAAAGGTAAAAGGGTAAAAAAGTAAAAAGGTAAAAAAGCCATGCGGATGGATAATGAATTAAAGAAAACAATCTGTAAATAATAAGTCCGCATGGCTTTTTTACCTTTTTACTTTTTTACCCTTTTACCTTTAAACGCCCTTTTTACGCAGATAAATGTAAAAATAAAATCATCAAATTAACACTTTGTTTTTCCTCGAAATAGAAAATTATCACTATACCTAAAGCTATACACAATGCGATAGAATATTTAAAAAAAATGAATAACTTCATCATTTCCCTGCAACGGGATGCCCGTTGGAGTGCGATTGGTTGCCGTTTGCGTCGCGTTCAGCGTCCCGTTGGCTTGCGTTTAGCGTCTAAATGCGAGGCAACGGGACGCTGAATGGAAAAAATATTTCAGGCAGGTGGAGTCGGTGTGGTATGGAAAGCAGGTATGGTGGGTTTATCGGGTTGATATACAGGTGGTTGTGAAAAGCAGTTCATAACTCGTTTATTTCCGGCCTTTGGCTTTTAATTTTGAAACGGGCGAGTTTTAAAAGGCTTTTTGTAAACATTATTCGTGATTACCACAAGTATTGTCTTTCTTTTATTCATTCTTTTATATTCACGCATTTTGCCAATCGCCCAAATATTATTACTTTTGCAAGTCGAACTCAACCTAATTTTAATAAGAAGAGTTTGACCGCGCCATTGACGGTCAACGCGCGTTACATGGCTGCAAGCCCATCTGCCGGTAACAAACCGGCCGGAATACCGCATACCGCAAAAAGACAAATATCATTTAAACAATAAATAAACTATGGCAAAAAAAGCGTTATTGATGATTCTCGACGGATGGGGAATCGGAAAACATGGCAACGGCGACGTGATATTCAACACGCCGACCCCGTATCTCGACTATCTCACGGCCGTCAGCTCACACTCTGAGTTGCAGGCTTCGGGAGAGAACGTGGGTCTGCCCGACGGACAGATGGGCAACTCGGAAGTAGGCCACCTCAACATCGGTGCCGGCCGTGTGGTATATCAGGACCTGGTGAAAATCAACCGTGCGTGCAAAGACGGTTCCATAATGCAGAATCCGGGTATTGTGGCGGCATACAGCTATGCCAAGGAAAACGGCAAGAAACTGCACCTGATGGGACTGACGTCAGACGGTGGTGTACACTCTTCGCTCGACCACCTCTACAAACTCGTGGAGACAGGCAGGGAATACGGTCTGACAAAGACTTTCGTGCACTGCTTCATGGACGGCCGCGACACCGACCCCAAGAGCGGCGCCGGCTTCATCAAAGAGCTGACAGACGTATGCGAGGCCAACGGCGCTGCCATAGCAAGCATCATCGGCCGCTTCTACGCAATGGACCGCGACAAGCGCTGGAACCGTGTGAAAGAGGCTTACGACCTCATTGTAGAAGCAAAGGGCAGACAGGCCGACGACATGGTGAAAGCCGTGGAGGATAGTTATGCCGAGGGCGTGACCGACGAGTTCATCAAACCGATAACAAACGCAAACGTCGACGGACGCATAGAAGAAGGCGACGTGGTGATATTCTTCAACTTCCGCAATGACCGAGCAAAGGAACTGACACAGGTACTCACACAGCAAGACATGCCGGAGGAGGGAATGCACACGATAAAGGGCCTGCAATACTACTGCATGACACCTTACGACGCATCGTTCACCGGTGTCGGCATCCTCTTCCCGAAAGAGAACGTGGAGAACACCCTGGGCGAGTATCTCAGCAGCATGGGCAAGAAGCAGTTGCACACGGCTGAGACAGAGAAATACGCCCATGTGACATTCTTCTTCAACGGAGGCCGCGAGCAACCCTATGAGGGCGAAGACCGCATACTCGTGCCGTCGCCAAAGGTAGCCACATACGACCTCAAACCCGAAATGAGCGCATACGAAGTGAAAGACAAGCTCGTGGGGGCGATAAACACCCAGGAATATGATTTCATAGTTGTCAACTTCGCAAACGGCGACATGGTCGGCCACACCGGAATATACAACGCCATAGCAAAGGCCGTGCATGCCGTGGACAACTGCGTACGCGACGTGATAGAAGCGGCCAAGGCCAACGGCTACGAGGCTATAATCATAGCCGACCACGGCAACGCCGACAATGCCGTCAACGAAGACGGCTCGCCAAACACCGCGCACTCGCTCAACCCGGTACCGTTCATCTACGTGACGGACAACAACAGCGCGACAGTGAAAAACGGACGGTTGGCCGACGTGGCTCCTTCTATCCTGCACATCATGGGACTCGAACAACCCGCCGACATGACAGGCGAAAACCTTATATGCGACAACAAATAACCCTATAAAAACAATTAATCCATGAAGATGAAATCTATCAAGACGGCAGCATTGATGCTGCTGATGGCATGTGCCACACCGGCAATGGCACAATTCAATCTCGGCAAGGCGGCGAGCGGTGCGCTGAAAGCCGGCAAGGCGGCCACGCTGACAGACGAGCAGATGGCACAATACGTGAAAGAGTCGATAGACTGGATGGACAAGCACAACCAGGTATGTGCCGATGACGACCCGTATACCGTACGCCTGAAAAAACTGACCCAGGGACTGACAGAGGTTGAGGGTATTCCGCTCAACTTCAAGGTTTACTACGTCATAGACGTGAACGCATTCGCCTGTCCTGACGGAAGCGTGCGCGTATTTTCGTCGCTGATGGACATCATGACAGACGATGAGTTGCTCGGCGTAATCGGGCACGAGCTCGGCCATGTGGCACTGAAACACTCCAAAAAGGCGTTCCGCACAGCATTGCTCACATCCGCTCTCAAAGACGGCATCGCGTCAACAGGTGGCAAAGCCGCCCAACTGACCGAGTCGCAGCTCGGAAGCCTCGGAGAGGCGGTGCTGAACTCATCTTACTCGCAGAAACAGGAGAGCGAGGCGGATGACTACGGGTATGATTTCCTCAAGAAGAACGGCAAGAACCCGTGGTCTATAGCCCTGTCGTTCGAGAAGCTCAAAAAACTTGAAGAAGAGGCCGGAGCAGGTAAGGGCAGCAAACTCGACAAGATGTTCTCATCACATCCCGACACGGCCAAGAGAATAAAGAAAATGGCCGACCGCGCGACGGCAGACGGTATAGCCCGTCCGGAAAACAAGATGCCGGAGAAGAAATAAGACAATGACGGGGCCATTCATACCCGCAAACAAAAAAACAGCCTGAGGAGCGATAATGCCCTCAGGCTGTTTTCATATCGTGACGAGACATGCGACATGCCTCACTTACCGACATATAACGAGCCGCACGGTATCAATGATACCAATATCCGGCCGCAACGGATATAAGCAGCCGGCCCCGACCGGCGGCCGCTCCTACTTGTTCCTGAAACGCTCGGCCTGCATACTTATCAGTTCCGCATCGTCGAAATAGTCGATCCGCATCGCGCGGCGCACCTCGTCCATGGTCTGTGCGGCCGTGTGGCGGGCCTGCTCGGTACCCTTTTTCAGTATGTTGTATATCTCGGGGATATCCTGCTCAAACTCATGGCGACGCACACGCATCGGTTCGAGCATGTTATTCAGGATAGTGTTAAGGAACTTCTTGCACTTCATGTCGCCCAATCCGCCACGGCGGTAGTGGTCTTTCAACTCCTCGAGATTGGCGTATTCGGGCCAGAAATCGGCAAAATCGGCATCTGTCGAGAATGCGTCGAGATATGTGAATACGGCATTGCCCTCCACCTTGCCGGGATCGTCGACACGCAAGTGGTCGGGGTCGGTATACATGGAGCGCACCTTCTGCCATACCTCCTCGGCCGAATCACTCAGATATATGCAGTTGCCGAGGCTCTTGCTCATCTTCTCCTTGCCGTCGGTACCCGGCAGACGGCGTGCCGTGGCATTCTCGGGAAGCATTATATTTGGCTCGACAAGCACCTCACTATACGTTGAGTTGAAGCGGCGCACCAACTCACGGGTCACCTCAAGCATCGGTTCCTGGTCCTCGCCGGCCGGCACTGTCGTAGCCTTGAACAGGGCGATGTCGGCCGCCTGGCTCACCGGATAGCAGAAAAAGCCGAGCGGGATGTTGGCCTCGAAGTTGCGCATCTTTATCTCGGTCTTCACAGTAGGGTTGCGCTGGACACGCGACACGGTGATAAGATTCATCAGATATGTGGTCAGTTCGGCAAGCTCCGGTATCTGGCTCTGCACGAAAAGCGTACACTTGGCCGGGTCGAGACCGGCGGCAAGATAGTCGAGCGCCACTTCGATGAGGTTCTGTCGTATCTTCTCGGGATTGTCGGCATTGTCTGTCAGTGCCTGTACATCGGCCATGAAAACAAACATCTGCTTGTAGTCGCCCTCATTCTGCAACTGCACACGGCGGCGCAATGAGCCTATATAGTGGCCGAGATGCAGTTTACCGGTGGGGCGGTCACCGGTCAAAATCACTTTTTCCATCTGTATTTTTTATTATCTTCGTTATCGTATGGATTCATGCCGCATAACCGTCCGTTGCACGACATGCCGCATTTACTGTCTTTCAGCGTTCCTGTTTCGGGCCGCACCACACAGCACGTTTGCCATCTTGCCAACCCTTGCCAGCCGCTTAAGAAAAGACCATTGTCCGGCCCGGCTTCTCGCATGCCGTATCGGCTTGCGGCCACAGCCATATTTTTGCAAAGTTAATAATTCTATCCGATATTCACAAATAAGTGAACGACAAAGTCACCGCCACTCATTCCGTTCTGTCTCTCTCTGCCGCGACGGCATCACTATCGGGTATTTCGGATGCTGTCACGCCAAGATAGCTTTTCGACGAGTCGATGGCGATGAGCACTCCGTCGGCAATGCCGGTCGCGTCTGTGTGTGGGCGGAACACGGCCATCCCTGATACATGCTCGCCGAGATAAGTCAGCGCCCCGTTTGCCGGGTTCATCCACCACACGTTCTTACGCTTTCCGCTGATTTTACGGAGGTCGACGGTCATGTCACGCCCCGTGTGGTTGTATACCAGCAGATAGTCTTTGCCCCGGGTGGCGATGAGACGTTCGTAGCGGATACCGTTGCCCGATATGACACTCTGATCGGGAATACGGTCGAAATAAGGCAGGGCGAGCATCAGACGCTTGATGTACTTCATCTGGTTGAACCCCGGGTCGTCCATAGCCTTGTACCACGGTTTGACATTGCCGTCGGCGAAATATGCGCCGTTCACTCCCGGCTTGGCAAACTGCATGATTGAATTGTTGCCGTATGTGTGTCCGCATGAGCCGGCGAACACCGACCAGTAGGCATAGCGACGCACGTCGGCGGCCGTCCACCGCGGCTCACCGGCATCGTGCAGCCCCTGCGGTATGTCCTCATAGCTCGGCTCTCCGTCGATAACCGGTTTTACCGGCTTATACGACCACGCCGAATCGACATACATCCAGCTGTCCTCCTCCGTGCCGTCGGGAATGGGATAATATTTGTTTCCCATACGCTGACCGTAGCGGCGGTGACCGCTCTGGAACATGTTGAAGTCGAGCCATGCACGGTCGTTAAACCATCTTGCCGACGTGGTGCGGCCACGCGGATGGAAGGTCATCAGATGGCCGGTGTCTATGCTTTTTATCGTCGTGGCCAGCGCATCCCATACCCCGGTGCGGATGTCGCCCTGAATATCGCCGCCCATTATCCACACGATGTTCTTGCGGTTCTTGTATCGGTTGGCGAGAAACATTCCATAACTGCGCGCCTGAGCCTCGTTCATCTGTCCGGCCTTCACCATGCCGCCCCAAATGCATACCATGCCGACGTATATTCCGTGAGCGGCGGCACGATCGATGATGTAGTCCATGTGGTCCCAATAGCCGTAAACGCCCTTGCGATCGACAGCGGAGAAGTCGAAACCGGCGGGCATGGACATCTGTCCGTATACGTTGAAAGCAGGTATGCCGTTGATTACCTGCACCTGCACGACATTGTATCCGGCCGCCTCGCAGCGCGAGAGATAGTACTCAGCCTCATCACGGTTGAGCCGCTCGGGCATCAGCCAGCCTGTGTCGCCGAGCCAGAAGAACGGCCGGCCGTTGTCGAACATAAGAAAACGGCCGTCGGCCGATACTCTCAAGCGTCCGTTATCCCATGGTCTCGCTGCGGCGTACAGGCGGCCTACAGCTGTAAACATCATGGCGGTGACCGCCAGTAAAACAATGTGATGTCTTTTCATTGTGTCTTTTTCTGATTTGTTTTCAAGATTGTCTTTATTTCACAAAGGTAGCGAAATCATATCAAAAAAAACGTATTTTCATACTGTAATTCACATGACGCCGACAGAAACGACATAGAAAACAACCCAACAAATTCGTTACATACAAATCAAGAACCGGAAAAATCGGGTCAGTAGAAAATTAGTGTGGATAAGCGTAAAGGTTTGCTATACGGAACAGGAAGAACTTCTTGTCAGCAACAC
>ERZ777011.1454-NODE-1454-length-24691-cov-12.789373_pt1 | contig 24691 bp, 20 predicted proteins | sample MGYA00374964_ERZ777011 | MGnify/ENA primary metagenome ERZ777011 (study PRJEB29310, sample SAMD00008975) | mouse gut metagenome | study: EMG produced TPA metagenomics assembly of the Metagenome analysis of fecal microbiota from mouse which was promoted... | reverse complement strand
CGATCCTCCGACAGACAAAGACGGAAATGATCATTCGGTATTCGGTTTTGAGGGTATGTAAAAAGTTGATCCTGACGGATTAACTTCGCGGGGATCTTTGATCCTCGGAAGAGGAATAAAAATGACCCTATTTACAAAAAATTGTATTTAGTGTTTTTTTTTTTATTTGTTTGTGATATAATAAGATAGATCTGAGATTGCGTCAGGATTTAACTGCAATTTGTGAAATGTATGGGCAATCTAAGAGAAGGCATTTTCTAAATATATAACGTGAGGTGGATTGCATGGATACAAAGATTCTGCTGGAAAATGGAACAAATGAGTTAGAAGTGCTGGAGTTTAAGCTGGACGGGAATGCGTATGGCATCAATGTGGCGAAGATCAAGGAGATCATCAATTATATGGAAGTAACGCCGGTGCCGAATGCCCATCCGAGTATTGAAGGCATATTTATGCCGCGTGATGCGATGATCACGGCGATTGACTTGAAAAACTGCTTACAGAGAGGTGTGTCTGAGCCGGGTGGTCTGTTCATTGTGACGAACTTTAACAAACTGGATATTGCGTTCCATGTAGATTCTGTAGTCGGTATCCATCGTGTATCCTGGAGAGAAATCATTAAGCCGGGCTCCACGGTATCAACTTCAGAGGATGGCGTTTCTACAGGTATCATTAAGTTTGAAGACCGCCTGATTATTATTCTTGATTTTGAAAAGATTGTCACGGATATCAATCCTGAGACGGGACTTAAGCTTGCAGATATTGAAGAACTGGGTGAGAGACATAGAATTGATGTGCCGATTTTGATTGCCGAGGATTCACCGCTCTTGAATAAATTGATCGTAGACTCTTTACATAAAGCGGGCTACGTAAACCTGATTCACACAGAGAACGGCCAGCAGGCCTATGATGTGATTCAGGAGTGCAGAAAAGAAGGCACGCTGAAAGAGCATGTGCAGTGTATCATTACAGATATTGAGATGCCGATCATGGATGGACATAGACTGACTAAGCTGGTCAAGTCAAATGATGAGACGAAGGATATTCCGGTAGTTATCTTCTCCTCTTTGGTCAATGAAGATATGAAACGAAAGGGCGAAGCGCTGGGAGCGAATGCGCAGCTTTCCAAACCGGAAATCGGTAATTTGGTGCGCGTGGTTGATGAACTGGTTCTGGATAATAAATAGGATTCAAGGATGAAATAGGTGGGGCCGGGTTTTTCCCGGTCCTATTTATGCGTAAAGGAAAAGCGTTTTAGCGAGATGGGAATAAGGAGGCTGTATTGCAGACGATTAGAGAGAGATGGGAGGACGCGGAACTGGTCCTTGTGGGATTGGGAGAGGAGTTTCAATACGATTGGGGCGCTCTTTTGGAGGACGGCAGGTATCATGAAATTGCACAGGAGATCGGGGAAGACGAGAGAGATATATGGATCGTTCCTTTTTTGCAGAAGATGATTCTGCGCAGAGGATATGAGGAGCGATGGAACAATGCTTATCAGACGCTGGGGATGCTGTTGAAAAACAAAAATTATTTTGTGGTTTCAGTCAGTATGGACGATTATCTCTATGGTGCAGGACTTGATGAAAAGAGGCTGGTGACGCCTTGCGGGGGATTTCGGAAAATGCAGTGCGATCAAAACTGTGCAGGGAAACTCTATGATATGCCGGATGAAAGTTACGAGGCAGTCCTACAATATTATAGAGGAGAACGGCCACTTTCTGAGTTAGAAGAACCGCGCTGTGAAAATTGTGGCGGGAAACTTCGGTTTAATCAATTGGGAGTGCAGCGTTATGCTGAGGAAGGTTATCTGGAACAGTGGAATGTCTATACAAAGTGGCTGCAGGGTACTGTAAATAAAAAACTTTTTATCCTTGAACTGGGGGCGGGTATGAGCTACCCCGGTATCATCCGCTTCCCTTTTGAAAAGATGGTTTATTATAATCGCAAGGCTTTCTTGTGCCGTGTTCATCCGCAGCTTTATCAGTTGGGGGAGGAAATTGGTGACAGAGGGCAGGGAATCGCAGAAGCCCCTGTGGATTTTCTGGAAAAGGATTTGTTAATTAGAGGAATATGTGATAAAATGTGAGGTAGTGTGACATAAAAAGCAAATTAAATTGAAGAGCTAGATTGAAAATTAAAAATTTTCAATCGCGAGATTTGTGTCTGCGCATTGCTTGACACAAACTCGTTTATGCGCAGAAATGGAGAGACTATGAGCTCAAGTGAAGAATACTTAGATAGTTTATTGGATTCCATTTTAAGTGGCGATCAGGCGGGCGATGGACCGGATGACAAAGACGCGCAGGGATCGGCTGGCGAGACCCGAACCAATGCAGATGCCGGGAAGGCAATGTCAACGGCTGAAATCGAGGAGATGCTTGTCTCTATGGGGTCGCTTGGGAATGAGGACGAAGTGGCAGTCGATGAAATGACAGACTTGTCAGATATGTCACTAGACGAGCTGTCATTGGATGATATTTCTCTGGAGGAGAGTGCGGCGGAGGATGCTGTTGATTTGGGAGAGGGAGAACTCTCACAGGATGAGATGGCGATGGATGATCTGTCACTGGATGACCTCTCCTTAGATGATCTTTCTTTAGATAATCTTTCCCTGGAGGAGAATGCAGTGGAGGAGACTGTTGACTTGGGAGAGGGAGAACTCTCACAGGATGAGATGGCGATGGATGATCTGTCACTGGATGACCTCTCTTTCGATGATCTTTCTTTAGATAATCTTTCCCTGGAGGAGAGTGCGGCAACGGAGGATGCTGCTGACTTGGGAGAGGGAGAACTTTCTCAGGACGAGATGGCACTGGATGATTTGGTTTTGGATGATTTGAATCTTGACGATTTGGCGTTGGAGGAGAGCGGGGAAGAAGGCGTCGGAGAAGATGAGCCGGAGAGCGCCATGGAGATAGAGGAACTGGATCTGGACACAGATGATGGCATGGAAGGTCTCGCACTGGAAGAACATATGCTGGATGAGATGGAGGTATCTGATGATACGGATGGACTGATGTCGGAGGAGGATATCGACCGTCTTTTGAGCGGCGAGGATAGCTTGGATTCAGTGGGAGATTTTGCACTGGAGGAGTCAGAAGAAGGCGCTGATGATCTTTCGGATCTGCTTGCCGGGATGGATCACGACGAGGAACTGTCGGAAATCAATGATCTTTTGGAGGCTTCGGATCAGGGTGTTTCCGCAGATGATGATATTCTGGCAATGTTGGAGGGAACGGAAGATAATAGCGATTCCTTTGACTTTTTTGAGAATGATGATGCAGCCAGAGAAGCGGGGAGCATTAGAGAGCTTTCGCCGGAGGAGGCAGCGGCGAGAGAAGGCGATGGGAAAAAGCCGAAGAAGGAGAAAAAGAAGCGCAAGAAGCTGTTTGGAAAAAAGAAAAAGGAAGCTGAAGAAGGAGAGTCTGCGGAAACGGAAAGTGAAAGGACAGAGCTGGAAGACCTTCTCGGGACGGAAGACGAGGAGACGGAGGCACCCGCAGAGGACAAAAAGCCCGGTGTGTTTACAAGGATCATGAATTTCCTTCTGGAGAGCGACGAGGAGGAAGATCCTCTGGCTGCTGAGATCCTTGCAGATAACGAAGGCGAGACGGGAACCATTACGGACGAGAATAAGGAACTTCTTGCAGAACTGAGCGAGGAAGATAAGAAAGGGAAAAAGAAGAAAAAGAAAGATAAGAAGGGTAAAAAAGGAAAAGACGGAGAAGGCGCTGAGGGCGAAGAAGGCGCGGAAGATAAGAAAGCCAAAAAGAGAAAGAAGAAAGAAAAGAAAAAGCAAGAGGACGTCGATCTTCTTGCACCGCCCGAGAAAAAACTCTCCAAAAAGAAGGTTATGACGGTATTCCTGTTCTGTGCAACGCTGGCAGCTTGTATCATCATGGTTACTACCGTTTTGCCGAATTATATGCAGAAGCGTGAGGCACATATGGCATACGACCAAAAGGACTATGGAGAGGTCTTTACGCTGTTATATGATCAGAAGCGCAGCGAGGAGGATGAAATACTGTTCCAGCGCAGCAACCTTGTTTTGCAGATGGAGCGCAAGCTGGATTCGTATGATAATTATAGTAAGCTAAACATGAGATTGGAGGCTTTAAATGCGCTGATCAGCGGTGTTTCGCGATACCAGGCCATCTTGCCCGAGGCGGAGAAATATAATGTAGTGGGAGAGGTCAGCGACAGTTATGCGCAGATTTTGGAGAGACTGTCGGCGGACTTTGGCGTTTCGGAAGAACAGGCTTATGAGATTATCGCATCGGAAGATGATGTGACATACTCACAGAAATTGGAAGCAATCATAAACGGCGCGTTATACGGGGAGGATATTCCCGCGGGCAGGCAGGATGTGCTGCCGGAGGAAGAAGAAATCATCGAGAGAATTGAAGGGCTGGATGATTGAAAAAATAAGTCTGATGACCTTATCCTCGCAGTAAACTGCTCTGACAGGGAGGAAATGATGGTAGCGATCATCGATTATGATGCCGGCAATATAAAAAGTGTGGAAAAAGCAGTGGCGCTGCTTGGACATGAAGCCATGCTGACAAGAGACAGGGAAGAAATTCTCGCTGCGGACCATGTGATCCTGCCCGGTGTGGGCGCGTTTGGCGACGCCATGGAAAAACTGCACAGCTATGGTTTGGTTTCCGTGATTCGGGAAGCGGTGGACAAAAAGATTCCGTTTCTGGGGATATGCCTTGGGCTGCAGTTGATGTTTGACAGCAGCGAGGAAGCGCCCGGGGTGGAAGGACTTGGACTTTTACCGGGAAGAATCATACGGATTCCCGAGGGTGAGGGGCTGAAAATACCTCATATCGGCTGGAATTCTCTGTCTTTTCCGAATCAGGGAAGGCTGTTTCAGGGGATTGAGGAAGGCGCCTATGTGTATTTTGTGCATTCCTTTTATCTGAAAGCGGACGATCCGCAGATCGTAAAGGCGGCTACGGAGTACGGAACGACCATTCACGCCTCGGTGGAGCTGGACAACGTGTTTGCTTGTCAGTTTCACCCGGAGAAAAGCTCGGAGACAGGACTTAAGATATTGCAGAACTTTTTGAGAATATAAGAGTAAATTTTTTCGAAAATGAGTTCCGGAGATTCTTTGATTCTTTATAGAAAGGAGCGGCAATGCACACAAAACGGATCATTCCCTGTCTGGACGTAAAAAACGGCAGGGTTGTCAAGGGCGTTAATTTCATCAACTTTAAGGATGCGGGTGACCCGGCGGAGGTCGGCGCGGCATATGACAAGTCGGGAGCGGACGAGCTTGTTTTTCTGGATATCACGGCTTCCTCTGATGCGAGGGAGACGGCTGTGGAAATGGTGAGAAAGGTCGCCGAGAAGGTATTTATCCCCTTTACCGTGGGTGGCGGCATCCGCACGGTAGATGATTTTAAGGCGATCCTGCGGGAGGGTGCGGATAAGGTTTCCGTCAATTCGGCGGCGATCATGAATCCTAATCTGATCAGCGAAGCGGCGGATAAATTCGGCAGTCAGTGCGTAGTCGTAGCGATCGACGCTAAAAGGCGTGCCGACGGGACAGGCTTTACCATCTACAAAAACGGCGGTCGCGTGGATATGGAAATGGACGCCGTGGAATGGGCCATGAAAGCGGAAAAGCTGGGCGCGGGAGAAATTCTTTTGACGAGTATGGACGGCGACGGCACCAAGGCGGGATATGATCTGGAGCTGACAAGAGCCATTGCGGAGAATGTGTCGATTCCGGTGATCGCATCCGGCGGCGCAGGAACCATGGAACATTTTTACGAGGCCTTTACGGAAGGAAAGGCGGAGGCGGCGCTGGCGGCATCCCTCTTTCACTTTAAGGAGATGGAAATAAGGGACTTGAAGAAATATTTGAGGCAGAAAGGTATCTCGGTACGATTATAGCCGGTAAAAGCAGTATTTTTGCATTGAGCAGAAGGATATAGACATATTCCGAGGATCGAAGATCCTCGCATAGTTAATGCCAACGGCATTTACTATTTGAGGATGCGGGTATGCAAAGGGGCATAGGAACAGGACAGGAGTGGTTCTATGCCTTTTTATGCGCAGATTCGTATATGGGAGCTGCAATGAAAGAGAAAGGAAGAACATACCATGGCGATGCTGGCAAACGACTGGGCGCAGGCACTGGACAGCGAATTTCATAAGCCTTATTATAAAAACCTTTACATGTTCGTAAAAGAGGAGTACAGTAAACGGGTGGTATATCCGCCCTCAGAGGATATTTTCAATGCCTTTCATTTTACGCCTTTGAGTCAGGTAAAGGTATTGCTTCTGGGGCAGGATCCCTATCATAATGAGCATCAGGCGCATGGCATGAGCTTTTCCGTGCTGCCCGACCAGAAGGAGATTCCACCGTCTCTGCAAAATATCTATAAGGAGCTGCAGGATGATCTGGGATGTTATATACCCGATAACGGGTATTTGCAGAAGTGGGCGGATCAGGGTGTGCTTTTGCTGAACACCGTGTTGACTGTGCGGGCGCATCAGGCAAATTCCCATCAGGGAAAAGGCTGGGAGGAGTTCACGGACGCGGTGATCCGGGCGGTGAATGAGCAGGATCGGCCGATCGTGTATCTTTTGTGGGGAAAACCTGCACAGAGCAAAATCCCGATGCTGACGAATCCCAGGCACCTGATCTTAAAGGCGCCGCATCCAAGTCCCTTATCGGCGTATCGGGGATTTTTCGGCTGCAGACACTTTAGCCAGTGCAACGCCTTTTTAGAAAAGAATGGGGTAGAACCGATCGATTGGCAGATCGAGAATTTAAGTTGAGGTTTTCCGCAAATAAAAGAGTGCAAAAGAGAGAATGATATACGAGAGAGGAGTATGGTTATCCGATGGAAAAGACAACATTTGTGACGAAAGAACAGATAGAGGAAATCGTAAAGACGTATCCGACGCCCTTTCATATTTATGACGAGAAGGGCATTCGGGAGAACGCAAAAGCGGTACAGGAAGCATTTTCCTGGAATAAGGGCTTTAAGGAATATTTTGCGGTAAAGGCTTGCCCGAATCCGTTCCTGATCCAGATATTGCATGAGTACGGCGCTGGCTGCGACTGTTCCTCCATAACGGAGCTGATGCTTAGTAATGCTTTGGGGATCAATGGAGACGATATTATGTTTTCATCCAACGACACGCCGGCACAGGAGTATGAATACTGTGCGAAGGTGGGCGGCATCATCAATCTGGATGACATTACCCATATTGAATTTGTGGAAAATATTTTAGGAAAATTGCCGGAAACCATGAGCTGCCGTTACAATCCCGGCGGTGTGTTCCAGCTGAGCAACGGCATTATGGATAATCCGGGCGATTCCAAGTACGGTTTTACGCCCGAGCAGCTTTTTGAAGGCTATCGCATTTTGAAGGAAAAAGGGGTGAAGCGTTTCGGGCTCCATGCCTTCCTTGCCAGCAATACCGTGACCAATGAATACTATCCCCAGCTTGCAAAGCAGCTCTTTGAACTGGCGGTGCAGATCAAGGAGAAGGTAGGTGTGCAGCTTTCCTTTATCAACTTATCGGGCGGTGTGGGGATTGCTTATAAACCGGATCAGACGGCAAATGATATCAGAGCCATCGGCGAGGGCGTGCATAAGGTGTTTGACGAAGTGCTTGTGCCTGCCGGCATGGGAGATACCGCGATTTATACAGAGATGGGGCGCTTTATGACGGGGCCTTACGGAGCGCTGGTGACACAGGCGATCCATGAGAAGCACACCCATAAGGAATATATCGGAGTGGATGCCTGCGCGGTGAATTTGATGCGTCCCGCCATGTACGGTGCTTATCATCACATTACGGTACTAGGAAAGGAAAATGCGCCCTGCGACCATAAGTATGATGTGACGGGGTCTCTTTGCGAGAACAATGATAAGTTTGCCATTGACAGAATGCTCCCGGAAATTGAGATGGGAGATTATCTGGTAATCCATGATACGGGCGCGCACGGCTACGCCATGGGTTATAACTATAACGGCAAGTTAAAGTCGGCGGAACTTTTGCTGAAAGAAGACGGCAGTGTGCAGCTGATCAGAAGGGCGGAGACGCCGAAGGATTACTTCGCGACGCTGGATGGGTTTGAGGTGTATGGGAAGTTGGGGGTGTAGGTTTTTGTACAGAAAGAAGCAAATTCATTCTTGTACTTGCCTGTGGATGGATATATAATGGATTTACGGAAGCTAACAAATTTTGTACCTTTCGCGTGATATCATATTCAAGGAAATGCGAAGGGGGTGTTGTTTGCTATGAAAAAGGATAAAGGAGAGAGAGTTACAAAAGAAAAGAAGGGTGAGGTTGTTATGCAGATTGTGATGCACGAAAAAGTAACCGCACTAAGAGAACGCGCATTGCAAAGGCGCGATTCTTTTCCTGTTCAAAAAGATGAGAAAAGTATTGAAGTGGAAGAAGATCTTTTTGAGGAGATGAAAGATGAAATGTATAGGCAAATTGCGGAGGATAAAAAATGGAATTGAAGCGAGGAGAAATATATTATTTGACATTTCCTTATACTTTGGACCCAAAGTATCCGGATGGGAAACCTAAATTTGTATTAGTTTTGCAAGAAGGGGAATACTTTTCAAAATATAATACGGTTGAGATTATGCTGATTACTTCTGACAAACAATATAAACCGAGAGAGAAGTATGCGACGGATGTTGAGATAGAGGTAGGGACAACGAAATTAAAAGAGAAATCATGGGTGCTCTGTTCACAACCGTATCCTATTGAAAAGAAGTTGTTTGAGCGAGAAGGTGTTTGGTGTGCCGGCAAATTATCACCTGAGAAAATGGATGAGATTGATGAGGCTACATATATAGGCTTGTGCATGGGATTGCAGCATGATTTGGCAATGGAGCCGGCTGACGAAGAATTAGTGGGATAGAATCTCTTGGCTTTTGTCGTGTTAGGGTGAATGAAGGAAAAGGTGGTGGTTAGCCGCCTTTTCTTTGTCATACTTTGTGACTTCAATGTCAAAGGATATATTTTTATATCGTAAGAAGTAAAATAAAAAGTTTTCAAAATACTTAATTATCAAAAATCGCTAAATCCCTAATCTAGCAGAGATTCAGCGATTTTAGTGACTGCTGGTGGTGGGACTTGAACCCACACGTGGTTGCCCACAACAGATTTTGAGTCTGCCTCGTCTGCCATTCCGACACACCAGCTCATTTTCTTGGTGAGGTTTACGACCTGCGACCAAGCTATATATTACCATATTACAAGCCGGTTGGCAAGGTTTATTCTTGGGAATCATATTGTTTTTTTAGAATCAATTTGCTGTGGGATCCTGAAAAATGACCGTATTCGGCGCATGATAAGTAAACCGCAGAAAACAGAGGAAAAGAACGCATACCGAGAGTCTTAAAACAAAAGTATGGTTTTCAAGTTTGTGTGACAGTGTAAGCTGATATGAGAGCCAAAAGCTGATGACAATGCTCAGGATAAAGACACCGATATCTAAAATGAGATAATTGATACCGAGGATAGAAGTGTAAGCATAGTAAAGAAGCGGGATTAGGATTGTACCCATTATGATACCGAAAAACAGTGCGGCGACGATATGAGGATATCGCTGCCTGAATTTTAAATTCATCAGGAGAGAATAGAGCAGCATGGGAAAGAACAGTAATTTCATATGTTCCCAGACGGATTCATTGATCGGCGTGAAAAGACCGATGACAGGGCTTTGTCCGGACCAGTCGTACAGGAAGTGAGACAGTGTTCCTGCCACCAAAACAAAAAGGATGCCAATTATGGTGCAGCGTTTTAAATATTTCATAGAAGATCCCCCGTAAATAGTATATGCAGCTATTTACGGAGAATTCGTTATGGAGGAAATACGTGTAAAAACTATCACCTTTAGTGCAGATGAAATAGCTTCCTTTTTTGCATAATTATGATGTAAATTTAAGGCAAAGTAAGTAATATATGCAATATCTAGGAAATCAAATGCGCATGTGCAATATAAATACAGTGTATTGACGAGATTCTTTCTGGATAATATAATATGGTAAAGGAAGGAGTTGATTTTATTCAAAAATTAGCGAGAGGGGAACAATTACCAGAAAAAATAAGGATCATTCACTTAGTGGAGAGCATTTGGAAATAAAATCCCAGATGCTCTTTTTGTGTTTCATAGAAAATTCGCGTAAAAATTATGTCCTATCGTAGCAATCTTTGTGTAAATTTTTGGTGATTTAAGGTGGTCCCCAATATGAGTCGTTAATCCCCAACCTCATTATCCCTCACCCACATCTTCAAAGACTCCACAGTAACAGAAATCTTCTCAAGCTGATCCTGGATTTTCCGAAAATCGGCAGTCTCATCCGGTGCGATTTTCCCGTCCTCCGTAATCTCAATCAGCCGCTCTTTACATTTATCCAGTGCATTCAGAGAAGAAAGCAGACCGAGGGTGATTTCGGGGAGCCCTTTGATCTGCACCTCAGGGACATAGTCCTGCCCGATGCGGCACTCATGGGTGCAGTAATAATTGCAGAGGCGGGGATTTTTGTACGCATCTGCCATGAGAACGACGTCTTCCGGCTGTGGGGAGGTCATCCCGTTCTCTATTTTCTCGATTTTGCTTTCGGAAATGCAGCCGATGAGTTCGCTTGCCTGAGCCCTTGTCAGCCCGGCGTTTTCCCTGCTCTGAAAGTATATATTTTTGTTCTCTTTTGTAGATTTTTTACCCATGAAGTGCGTTCCTTTCCAAGCGAAAATGTATATGATTATTATAGCGAATGGCATGATAGGAAGCAAGATGAATTACAAGTAGGAGAAAACAAGAGTTATTTCGCAAAAACGGATGAAATAGAGATTGTCTTTCTGTGTTAATAAGGGTTTATACGATTATGTTCACTTATTACAATATACTTATAACAGGTGTGAACGGAAATGCAGAAGGAGAACGCGCATGACAACAGCTGAAAGAATTTCCCTATGCCGCCTTCTGGAAAAAATCGAAGAACAGGAAGCATACTGCGCCGCCATGGGCGTGCGGGATATATCAAAATTCCGCAGTAAGGAGTTGGCGCAGGGCACAGGGAACACAGAGAGCAATAAAAAACATAGCTAACGGTAAAAGTCATTTCGAGGGAGGAAAAAGGATGATCACATTTTTATTCTGTATTTTGATGTTGGCGGTATTTGGCAAACTGGCGGTATTTGCTTTTCGCGCCGCATGGGGCGTTACGAAGATAGTAGTCTGCTTTGTCTTTGCACCGTTGTTTTTGCTGATTCTTTTGATATCGGGATTGGTTTATCTTGCATTTCCGATTTTGATCATTGTAGGAATTGTCGGTCTTTTGTCATCAAGGGCATAGATTGGCGCAGCAGAGCGCTTTTTGCATAATCCGTTTGCAATTTCCGTTCCGCGGGTATATCATCACAGTATCAGTTTAAACGAAACGGGATGAGAAGGAGATCGGACTTATGGAATTTGAACAGGCATGGCTTGATTATTCACGAAAATGTTCCTGTGAGGGAACGGATGGGATCGAAGCGGTATTTGTCGGGATCGCGGATGACAGACAGGATATTTTGATCAAAAACAGCGTGGCGGAACTGCAGCGGGCTTTCGTGGGACTGTTTGGCAGGGAGCTTGCCGTACATACGGGAGCTCCGGTTGGAGACGGCATTTGCCTTGCGCTGCGGGAAGGAATGCAGGCGGAAGCTTATCACATTTATGAGGATGGCGGGAAGATCAGCATCGAGGCGTCTGATTCCCGTGGTATATTATATGGGGTATTTGCGCTGCTGCGTCATATGCAGACGGAGAACAGTCTGCGGGGACTGAATCTGACGAAGGCGCCCGTCATGCCGATGCGGATGCTCGATCATTGGGATAATATGGACGGCAGTATCGAGCGGGGATATTCCGGAAAATCCTTTTTCTTTGAGGACAATGAAATATTAGTAAATGACAGGACTGTCACTTATGCAAGACTGGCGGCGAGCGTGGGGATCAACGCCGTCGTAATCAATAATGTAAACGTAAAAGATGCCGCCACATGGCTGATCACGGAGCGGTATACGGACAAGGTCAGAGCGCTCTCGGAGGTCTTTGCGGGATATGGCATCAAGATGTATCTGTGTCTGAATTATGCGGCGCCGATGGAGCTGGGGGAGCTGGCAAGCGCGGATCCGCTGGCGGAAGAAGTGCGCGGCTGGTGGAAGAAACAGATGGCCTTTGTGTTCCGTGAGGTCCCCAATCTGGGCGGTTTTCTGATCAAGGCGGATTCGGAGGGACGCCCCGGACCTTTTACCTATGGAAGGACGCATGCGGACGGCGCCAATATGCTGGCGGAAGCCGTCGCACCTTACGGCGGAAAGATCATCTGGAGATGCTTTGTCTATAACTGTCAGCAGGACTGGCGGGATGAAAAGACAGATCGCGCCAGGTCGGGGTATGATAATTTCATCGGTCTGGATGGAACGTTTTTGGACAATGTCATTTTACAGATCAAGAACGGGCCCATGGATTTTCAGGTCAGGGAGCCTGTGCATCCTCTTTTTGGCGGGCTGACGAAGACGAATCAGATGTTGGAAGTGCAGATCGCGCAGGAGTATACGGGGCAGCAGCGGCATGTGTGTTATCTGATCCCGATGTTTCGCGAGATCCTGGCATTTCATACCTATGTGGCAAAGGAATGTGATACGGTCGAGGATATTGTCTGCGGGAGAACCTTCGGACAGAAAAACTGCGGCATGGCGGCCGTGGCCAACACGGGGAACGATGAGAACTGGACGGGGCACGATATGGCGGCGGCTAACTGGTACGGCTTTGGCAGGCTGGCCTTTGAACCGGAACTGTCTGCGGAGGAGATCGCCAGGGAGTGGATCAGGCTTACCTTCGGCAGGGAGGAGCAGGTGGAGGAAACGCTGCTCTATATCCTGATGACTTCGTGGAGAGCATATGAGAACTACAATGCGCCTCTGGGAATCGGCTGGATGGTCAATCCGAACGAGCATTACGGGCCGAGTGTAGACGGTTATGAATACAGCAGATGGGGAACCTATCACCGCGCGGATCATTTGGGGATCGGCGTGGACCGAAGCGGCGCGGGAACAGGCTATGCGCTTCTTTACAGGGAACCGAATGCTTCCATCTATAATGACAAGGAGCGCTGTCCGGATAAGCTGCTTCTTTTCTTCCATCATATGCCGTACACCTGGAAATTAAAGTCAGGTAAAACCGTGATCCAGCATATCTACGATACGCATTTTGAGGGCGTGGAGATGGTGGATGAAATGGTGGAGCGGTTCAGGAAGCTTCAGGGGAAACTGCCCAAGAAACCCTATCAGCGTATGCTGGAGCGGTTTTTACACCAAAAGGAACATGCGAGAGAGTGGCGCGATCAGATCAATACCTATTTTTACAGGAAATCGGGGATCGCGGATGAAAGGGGAAGAAAGATTTATTGATGTGTGAAAATGCATGATGACAGGCGCAATAGAGCGGGAAGCGGTGAACAATCGCTTCCCGCTTTTTTTGTATCATACGCAGTCCTTTTTGCAGAAAATCATGGAAAAAATACAGAGTATGTCGAAAAAAAGAGTGAAAACAGTTGGTAGTCCCTTTCGTTGTATGCTGTCATAAAGATTTTATATTTACTTTTTTGCTGCAGATTTCTCTTTTGTAATAAAGGAGGGATTTACTATGATCTGTAGTCTGCTAGAGAAAGCACAGCAAGGAGACAACACGGCAATGATGGAATTGATAGACAAGTTTCAACCTCTGCTTAAAAAGTATGCAAGAAAACTGAATTATGATGATGCTTATGAGGATTGTTTATTATTTTTTATTGAATTAGTGAAGACTATGGATTTGAAAAAGCTGAATGATCGGAAGGACCAGGCGGCGGTTGCATATATCAAAGTTTCCGTCACACATTTCTACGGTAAGAAGATTTGTAAGGTACTTGAGAGAAATCGCGAAATTGCCTTTTCCGATCTGTCAAAAGAGCAGAAATATTATGTTGAGGCAAAAGCGTCAAGACCGGATGAAACAGATGTTTTTGTAGAATTAGGAATAGATAATCGCCTAAATCCGAACGAAAAGATGGTCATTTATTTTGTCTACGTAAAAGGTTATACAACTACTGAACTGGCCAGGAAATTATTGAAATCAAAACAAACGGTCAATCAAATGAAGCACAGGGCATTAAAAAAACTTAGAGATATTGAGAGATAGCCGGGAAAGGAGGGAGAGGGCAAATGAAAAAAAGAGTGAAACACTGGATAGGAGCTGCCGGAATCAGAGCGGTCAAAACCATGGCACAGACTGCGATAGCGACGATTGGTACGTCGGTATTGCTGGATGATGTGGACTGGATCAGACTGGTTTCAACGGTAACTTTGGCAGGATTGCTTTCTGTTCTGACATCATTGGCAGGTTTGCCGGAATTACAGATGAAATAGGAGGTCATTATGATTATTGGAATTAACTGTGGACACACCAAAGAAGGTGCAGGAACGGGGGCGGAGGGCATCATAAGAGAATCCGTACATACCAGGCTCGTTGGAAATGCTTTGATGAAAAGGTTTGCGGATGCAGGCGTGACGGTAATAAACTGTACGGTAGACAGGGCGGTATCTCAGGAGGCGTATCTTGAGAAAACGGTAAAGATTGCCAACCAATCAGAACTGGAGCTTTTTATCAGTATTCATTTTAATGCCTCAAGGCAGCACACAGCGCAGGGAGTCGAAGTCTATACCTATAGAGGGCAGAAACATAGGGAAGCAGAAGCTATTTGTTCCCACATGGAAAAGTTGGGATTTCGAAATCGCGGGATCAAGGATGGGAGCGGTCTGTATGTCATTCGCAAGACAAGGGCAAAAGCAATTCTTGTTGAAGTTTGCTTTTGTGATAATGAGAAAGATGTGGAGATCTATCGGTGCGCCGGTGCAGAATATGCCGTGGCTGACGCAATTTTTACAGCGATTTGTGAAACAGTGCCGAAAGGAGGGGAGGAAATCGTAGATAAAAAAGAGCAGTTTATCAATTTTGTGGGAGAAATAGCATATAGAGATTGGGACAAGCGCAGGATCATGCTGCCTTCTGTAGTTGTGGCGCAGGCAATCAAGGAATCGGCATGGGGGACATCTGAACTTGCCACAAATGCAAATGCTCTGTTTGGGATCAAAAGAAACGGGTGGGATGGCAGGATATATGTAAAGGATGCTTTTGAACAAAGGGCGGATGGAAGCTATTACACGGTTGCACAGACACAGTGGCGTGCTTATGACAGTTGGGAGCAGTCTATTTTGGATCATAATGATTATATCGCAACAAGAAGCATGGATGGTGGGAGCACGCTGCGATATGCGCCGGTCATAGGATGTACCGATTACAGGCTTGCTGCACGGTATTTACAGGAGTGCGGTTATGCAACAGCGCATGGATATGCAGAATCTTTGATCCGTGATTATATTGAAAAATATCAGCTCACAAGATTCGACAGATTGGAGAATACGCTTCAATGATCTACCGTTTATTTACGAGAATATGTTGTTTACTTTTTTGATGAAATCTCCTTTTTATATGATAGCCGGCTAAAAACTATCAAAATGAAAAGGAGATTTTATTATGGCAACGCTACCAAGTACAGATATTAAGTTAAACTTAACCCTAAATGCCAACGGTTCCATCACGGCAAACTGGGTTATCCTTCCGGGGACCGTAAAACAGAAAGTATACGTTTCGCAGGTGGGTAAAGGTCATGCTGTTGAAAGAAATGATGACTGGAGTGGTAATTCCTATACGACCAAACCCAATCTGGCGGCAAATGCACAGTATGATGTATTGGTGACGCTGATTGGAGAACATGTAAGTGTTGGCAGTGGCTCGAAAAGGATATTGATTCCTTATGATTTTTATGACAATCAGCCGATTGATGTGCCGCAGAATATAAAGATCACGCCGGCGCCAACGCAGATCACAGTCAGCTTCAGTGCTGTAGCACGGGCAAGAAGCTATGATATTTTGTTTGACAATAAAGTTTACAATGTGACTACGACTTCCAAGACGTTTACGGGACTTTCACCTAAGACCAGCCATACGATCGCCGTGAGGGCAAGGGGTGCTAAGCTGACAAGTGCGTACAGTGCGACGCAGACGGTCAGGACGCTGCCTGTCAGTCCCGCAGTCCCGCTGGGGGTCCAAAAGACGGCTACGGAGACATCGGCAACGCTTAAGTGGAATGCGGTGAGCGGCGCAGTAAGCTATGATGTGCTGTTTGACGGACGGATCTATACTACGACTACGAACAGCAAGACAATTACGGGACTGACTGCGGGGAGGAGTTATTCTTTTCAGGTGCGGGCTAAAAATGCCGATCTGGCGGGGGAATACAGCAGTCAGATGACAGTAGCCACGCCGCCAAAGCCGCCCACGTCCGTAACGGCAACCAGCACGGCGGATTCCGTGACCATAAGTTGGAACAAAGTGGCGGGAGCATCAGGGTACCAGATCAAATGTAATAATGACGAGACGCATGGTCTTGAATTCACTACTTCCATTGAGTATGGCGGCTTAAAGCCGAAAACATCCTATACCTATCAGGTGGCTTGCAGGACACTGGATGGTATCGGCAGTTACAGTGCGGCGAAATCAATCATGACGCTTGCAAAAATGCCTGATATTCCGCTCGGCATTATCGGTGAGACGACAGATACTTCCGTGACCGTAAAATGGGATCCCGTAAGCGACGCGACCGGCTATGATATTCAGTTTAACGGAAGCACCTACAGTACTACGACACCTTCCAGAACATTTACGGGTTTGAGGGAGGATACGGAATATGCCTATAAGGTGCGCTCTAAAAATGCAGATGGCGTTAGTGATTACGGCGAGGAGAAGAAGGTAAGGACAACACCGAAGGCTCCTGCGGGCGCGACGGTATCTTCGGATGAAAACTCGGTCACGGTCAGCTGGGATCCCGTAAAAGGCGCGACCAGTTATGATCTGATGCTTGACGATAAAGTCTATCGCACGACGGGGACATCTCATAAAGTGACGGGACTTAAGCCCAATACCAGTCACAGTTATCGGATCAGGGTCAATAATGCGCACGGTTCCAGCGCCTACAGCAGTGCGAAAACGCTGAAAACGACGCCGAATCCTCCGGAAACAGTCAGGGAGACAGCGTCGCAAACAAATATTACGCTGCGCTGGGATTCCGTAAGCGGGGCTACAAGTTATGATGTGCTCTTTCATGGAAATACCTATCGGGTAACGGGTACGAGTAAGACGATCAGCGGTCTGACGGCAAATACATCTTATAACTATCAGGTCCGCAGTAATAATGCCAACGGCTCGAGTTCCTACAGTCAGGCAAAAACAATCAAAACATTACCTTATGCGCCAAGCACCTATCCGACGGTCAAAGCGACGGCTTCCACAGATTCCGTTACCTTGACATGGAATGCAGTGACAGGAGCGACCGATTATGAGTTGTACTTTAACGGTAAAACCACAACGGTACAGGGAACTTCCTATAAGGCAACGGGTCTTTCGGATGACACCAGCTACAGTTACAGGATCCGTTCCCACAATGAAGGCGGTTATAGCGGATATTCTTCGTATATGACGGTGAGAACCGCGTTAAAAGCGCCGGGCGTGCCGACAGGCTTAAGAGCGACGTCAGGTTCTGACTATGTTTCCGTAAGCTGGAATTCTGTGTCAAAAGCACAAAGCTATGATCTCTATTTTAACGGTGTGATCTATAATACGACATCGACCTATCGCACGATCACGGGATTGCGGCCGGAAACCACATATCAGTGTCAGGTCAGAGCTAAAAACGCTGCCGGTTCCAGTCCGTATTCTGCAGCATGTTCGGTAAGGACCCAGGTCGCACCACCCGGGACACCGGCTAATGTCCGCGCGGAAGCCGGTACGGATTCGGTTACAGTCTCATGGGGCAGTGTAAGCGGCGCTACGGGATATAAGCTTCTTTTCAATGGGGCGCTTTATATTGTGACAGGCAATTCCAAGACCATTTCAGGATTGAAGCCCGGTACGGAGTATGTCTATTCTGTTTGCGCGAGCAATGCCGGCGGAAACAGCGCCTTTTCGGCAGAGCAGACGGTGAAAACGATTGCGGTAGGACCGGCAGTTCCTTCCGATGTCACTGCGAGAGCGGAGCATAACAGAGTCATGGTAAGCTTTTCTCCCGTGGAGAATGCTTCGGACTATGATATCACATTTGACGGCAAGTCTGTTCATGTGGACGGGACAGTCGATGCGGCATCGGGAAAGATTCATAAAACCTTTTCCGGTCTTCAGCCGAACACGGAGCATACATACTGCGCAAGAGCAAATAATGCCGATGGATCCAGTCAGTTCAGTCCGCTGCAAACTGTCAGAATTGCGGTCAATAAGCAGAATGGACGGCCTGAGCGTTTGCCTGATAGAACGTATACAGACGGGAAACCGTCCTATACGGGAAATGATCCCATCAATGTGCTGTCAGGCGCTTTTCTGTGGGATTATACCTGTCTGGAAGATTACGGAAAAGATCGGCTGAACTTTACGCTTCTGTACGATTCTGACAGACCGGCATTCGGAAGAGCCATCGGTGAAAAGTGGTCTTATCAGTTGTATTATCTGTTGTGCATGGATGAGGAGTATGCGTATTTCTGTACGCCTTACGGGGCAGTCATTCCCTTTAGCAGGGCGGCGGACAATACCTTTGACCCTGTCGAAGGCACAGGCGCAGCCTATACGATGGAGCCAAGAGACGATGGGTCCTATGCGGTGACGGCAGCGGATGGAACGGAGTATGTGTTTGACAGCAGCCTCGTGCTCAACAGAATCGTGGAGAACGGACTGGTTAAGTATCGATTTGAAAAAGATCAGGCAGGAAATATCACGCGTATTATGGGGCGCCATGGCAGCAGTCTGACATTTACCTATGCGGGGCAGTATCTGACGAGTGTAAAGGATGCGGCGGATCATTCCATATCATTGTCTTATGAGTCTCGTCACCTCTCAGCAGTTACCAATCAGGCGGGCAGACCGATATCGTTCACCTATGATGATAATGACGGACTGCTGACGATTGCGGACCTGGCCGGACAGATTTATCTGGAGAATACCTACGATGTGTTTGGCAGAGTAACGGAACAGAGTGTGGCAGGCCGTGGAGAAAGCAGCGTCGTCTATGACGAGGCAAGCAGAAAAACTGTCTTTACGGACGAACTCGGAAACACCACAACCTATCAGTACGATGAGAACGGAAACGTTACGGATGTGGAACTGGCGGAGAGCGGCATACACAACAGCTACAATGAGAACGGTATGCTGGTTGAACAGACCGACGCACTTGGGAACAGTACGAAGATGACCTACGATGCGCAGGGACGGATGAACGGCGTTACCTATCCGGACGGCACGCAGGAACAGGTTTTCTACAATGACAACAATCTGCCTGTCAGGATCGTGAACCGGGATGGAACGGAAAGCAAGTTCGGCTACGATGATAAGAATAATCTGATCAGCGTGGAGGATGAGCGCGGAAACAGCGGGACATACGTTTATGACGAGAATGATAATCTGACTTCATGGACAGATAAGGAAGGAAACGAATGGCATTATCTCTATGATGAGGCAGGTTATTTAAGACGGGCGGAGGATCCGGAGGGCAACATTTATCAGTATGTCCATGATGCTGCAGGCAGGCTGATCTCTTACACGTCCCCGGAGGGAAGAAACGTAACCTATAGTTATAACATGCTGGGAGAACTGTATAAGATCAAGGATGCTGACGGAGAAGTGCTGTTTGGGCATGACGTTCACGGTAACTGCATCGAGATCACAGACAGGCGCGGGCATAAGCAGACCCTGGAGTATAACGGGATGGGGCAGCTCTCGTCTGCTACGGATTTCCTGGGGAATAAATATCTGTTTACTTATGATGCAGGCGGCAGACTGGTTAAAGAGAAAGATCCTTTGGGTGCGGAGACAAACTATACTTATGACGCCAGAGGAAATTTGACTGCCCATGCAGACAAAAACGGTAATGTGACAGCTTATGCGTTTGACGCGGCAAACAGACTGACGCAGATCACTGATGCTGCGGGCGGCATTTTGCGGTATGCTTATGACGCGATGGGACGCATCGGCAAGGTCACAGATCCACTGGAGCGTCAGACGACATATCTTTATGATGCAATGGGACGCCTGCTATGTGAGACGGATGCGCTTGGGCATAGCGTGAGCTACACCTACGATCAGGCGGGGAACCTCCTTACCAGAACGGATGAGGACGGCAATGAGACGACCTATACCTATGATGGGGAAAACAGACTGCTCACGGAGACGACGGCAGCCGGAACGACCGGTTATACCTACGATAAGCTGGGAAGGGTGACAGAGGTAACGTTACCCGATGAGACAAAGGAAAAGGCGGTTTATGACGCAGACGGCAATCCGCTTGAGATTTCTGATCAGGAAGAAAATAAGACAGCTTATGTTTATGACGATGCCGGGCATCTGACGGAGATGATTTCTCCCGACGGCAGTAAAACGACTTATCAGTATGATAAGAACGGCAATTGCAAAAAGGTCACGGACGCAGAGGGCAACAGCCGCAGTTATGTGTTTGATGCAAATAACAGGATCACGGCGGTGACAGACGCGTTAGGAAAGACGACTGCCTGCGAATATGATGAGGCGGGGCGGCTTATCGCAGTGACGGATGCCGGAGGAGGAAGGAGTGTTCTGGCTTATGATGCAGGCGGTAATCTGATTAGTGAGACCGATCCTCTGGGAGGTATCAAAGCATACACCTATGACAGCATGAACCGTGTAATCAAAATCGTGGATGAAGAAGGTCATGTGAGAAGCTGCACCTATGATGCAGCGGGCAATATGTCGTCCTTTACCGATGCAAACGATAACAGCTTCCATTACGATTATGACGCGCTGAACCGTTTGATTCGTGTGACAGACGAAAATAACGGCACTGTGACAATGGAATACACAAACACAGGAAAAGTCGCAAAGATAACGGATCAGGAAGGCGCGGTGACAACCTATCAGTATGACGGTTTGGGGCGTCTTTTAAAGATGACGGATGCCTCGGACCACAGCCTCGCGTTTACCTATGACAGTATGGGAAGGGTGCTGACACAGACAGATGCCTGCGGCAGCGTGACCGCATATACCTATTCGCCTGCGGGCAATCTGATCAGTACCACGGATCCGGCGGGCAATGTCACCTCCTATACTTACAACGGCGAAGGACAGATCACGAAAGTAACCGATGCGCTGGGGAATGCGACAACCTATACCCGCGATGCGCTGGGACAGGTAACGGAGATCACGGATCCGGCAGGAGAAAAACTGAACTTTACCTATACGGCAAACGGGCAGATTAAGACCGTGACGGATGCCTGCGGCAATGTAACGACATATACTTACGATGCCTGCGGCAATCTGATCAAAATCAAGGATCCGCTGGAACAGATTACAACGTTTACTTACGATGCCATGAATCACTGCATCAGAGAATGCATATCGGAGGCGGGACAGACGACTTGTGAGACCATCTATCAGTACGATAAGAGAGGCTGCATGATTCGGCAGATCAATCCCGTGGAGGAAGAGAGGAGCTATACCTACGACGGCAACGGGAACCTCACAGGGATCACGGATGAAGAAGGCAATGTGACCACGGTGACATATGATCTCAACAATCTGCCCGCAAAGATGTGTTACAGTGACGGCAGGGAAGCAGCATTCCGTTATAACAAACGCGGCGAACTGGTGGAAATGACGGACTGGAACGGCACGATGAGCGTGGAGAGGGATGTGCTGGGCAGAGTGACCGGCGTGACAGACCACAATGGACATGTGACAGGGTATTCCTATGATCCCGCAGGAAACAAAACTGCGATTCGCTATCCGGACGAAAGTGTGGTAAACTATACCTATGACGGCAACCACCGACTGACCGGGATAACAGACGCGGAGGGACGAGGCACACAGTACAGCTATGATGCAGTGGGGAATCTCCTCTCCATGGTACAGCCGGGCGGCGAAGCCTCCTATACTTACAACGCAGTCGGGTTACCGGTCACGGCAGGATATCAGACAGATGACGGCGGCATTAAAAACTGGAGCCTTACGTACGATGCCATGGGCCGCATCACCGGACTGAACAGACGGGGGCGGGAGACGGAACCTGCGGAAAACAGCAGCTATGCTTATGATGCTTTGGGACGCCTGCTCTCCTATACGGAGGGAGCCGTTCAGGAAGCCTACAGCTATGATATGCGTGGGAACCGTACCAAATGCAGCGTCAGTGGCACAGACAGCGCCACCTGTCTCTATGACGCCATGAACAGGCTGACCAAAAGGGTGCAGGACGGGACAGTCTACGGCTATACCTACGACAAAAGGGGGAATCTGACAGAAGAAAGACAGGACGGCAGCCTGATCCGTCAGTATGTGTATGACACGGCCAACCGTATGGTGACGGGTAAGGATTTTCTGAGCGGAGCGCAGACGGATTATACCTACAATGCCCTGAACATGCGGATCGCGAACACGCTGACCCTTCCGGGGACGGAAGCGCCGCAGATCATGACGACAGCCTATGTGCCTGACTTCTTAAGCGGCACGGATAATGACCTGATGGCATACCGCAGCGGAGGAGACGTCACAAAGGCCGTATACGGCAGGAGATTCGAACGCCTCGGCAGTATCAGCGCGGCAGGACAGAAGTATGAGATGCCCGATCTCTGGGGAAGTCCCATGTATACGGCTGATGCGCAGGGCAATGCCGAATGGCGCGCAGGGCATGACATCTGGGGCAGACCGTCCGCGGCGGAGACTGACGCAGACAAACGCTTTACCAACTACCTTTATGATCCCGTGATCGGGAAATACTTCGCACAGGCGAGATTCTACGACAGCGGACAGGGCAGGATGCTCTCACCCGATCCCATAAAGAGAAGGATCAATCCATATCCGTACTGCGACAACGATCCGGTCAACTACAATGACCCGACGGGAGAGATACCGAGCATCCTCTTGGGAGCAGGTCTCGGCGGACTGATCGGCGGTGCATCGGGCTTTATCGGGAGCGCGGCATCCCAGCTTACGGGCGGCGGAAAGTTCAACTGGAAAAAGGCAGCCGGCGCAGCGGCAAACGGCGCGGTGGTAGGAGCAGCAAAAGGAGCGCTGATAGGAAGCGGAGCGGGGATCCCGATTGCTTTTGCCACGGATTTTGCGGCAGGAAGTGTCGGGAACGCATTAGAACAGGGAATCACCACGGGAAAGGTGAATCTCGGGAAAAGTCTGTTAGGCGGGGCAGAGAATGCCACCAGCCAGATGCTGTACGGCACGGGGAAACTAAACGGCGTGAAGGATGCCTTCCTCAGAGGTGCCGGAGTCGGCGCGGTATCGTCCGGACTTAGGAACATCGGGGAAGCCCTCTGGCCGGAAGAGATGCCCAAAGGCAGAGGAGCAGCCGGAGCGGGACTACCTGGCAATGCGGGGCGTGATCCCAGAGGTAAATGCGGCTCACCGGATCCCTTTGATCTTGCAGAAACGCTCGGAGACAGAAGAAGGAGTCAAGGCGGCGTAAGCCACGGCGGCGGATTCAGTCTTGGCGGTCTCGTCAAGGATATGATGATCGGCGGGATCGTAGGAGGCCTTGGCAGTGCGGCTTTCTATGGAGCCGGGGAGGCTGTGGATGCGCTTAAGAGGCATCTTGTCAGGAGTGGAAACAACCATGAGATATCCAGAGTAGGAAGATGGATGTCAAAAGAGGAGTATCAGAAGATGCTTGACACAGGCTATGTCCAAAAACCATACAACGCAGATCAAAGTTACGTTGCATACCCAGCGGATTATTATGCATACTTTAAGCAAGCATCTAAAGGGAGTATTTATGTGGAATTTGATGTGCCAACTGAATCCCTTAAACGCACGAAGGACATATGGGCAACAATTCCTGGACCAAATTCTATGTATTCCAAACTGAATATTCAAAAGGGATTGAAACCATATAGTTTTCCTAAGGTAACCAATATTAAGTTAATGGGAGAAAAGTAGTATGGCAAATAGATTAACCAGCTTAATACATTTGAACAAGGAAAGATTGCTTGAATTGAATATCTCTGTGGACAGAATAGAATCATCGGAATTAGATTTTAGGGATGAGGCAGAGCAGGTGGATTTATTTAATGAGACTGCATTTGCAAGAATTACGCTATTTGAGTCAAATAGGTTGTACATTCAGATTCTTAATATAAAGAATGAGAGTACGATTTATTTCTTTGACGATATTCTTGATAATGAGGAGGATATTGATGAATTCATTATGCAAGCAATCTATAAAATGAATGGATAGTTTAGAGTGATAGTGATAAGTCGGCAATTGTAAGTATTGCCGGCTTATCATTTATACGTGAAATTTAGTTTGCTGAGAGCGTTGTAATAAGTAAAGTGCATACAAAATAAATTCTACCCAAAGTATTGAGTTTGTGATAGTTTATATAAGGATGAATGTCTGTATTATTTGTAAAAAGTTTTGCAGGGAGCTCACGACGGTATCTATATAAAGTATGGATTTTGAGACCTTTATTATATATAACACCACTTTACAACTTTTGAACTAAGCTGTTTCTCACAGACACAGCTTTTGCA
>ERZ777011.1452-NODE-1452-length-24723-cov-19.916450_pt1 | contig 24723 bp, 18 predicted proteins | sample MGYA00374964_ERZ777011 | MGnify/ENA primary metagenome ERZ777011 (study PRJEB29310, sample SAMD00008975) | mouse gut metagenome | study: EMG produced TPA metagenomics assembly of the Metagenome analysis of fecal microbiota from mouse which was promoted... | reverse complement strand
CAATCTCTTCGACTCAATTTAACATATGCACCGGATTTTCGGCTTGACCCCTAAAGTATAGAATTGTGTCTCATCCGCAACTCTTCCGGGCGCATAGTAAAAAGCCTGTGTTAAGCGTAGATTTTGCAGAGGCTTTTTACTATGCGCCGCCATTTACTATGCGTCCATTTATTACCATGCGCCAACATCTCACTAAATATGACATAGTTATGATAAAAAGAGTCGACTGACCCTTTATGAATCAGTCGACTTTTGTTGCCTTGGAAAGATTCGAACTCTCACAGGCGGAACCAGAATCCGACGTGCTACCATTACACCACAAGGCAATTTTTATGTCTTTGTCTTAGCGATTTGCGCTTGAAGAAAGACCTCTTCGTTTTTGACACTGCAAAGGTAGATACTTTTTTTTTACTGTGCAAATGTTTTTGCAACTTTTTTCAAAAAAACTTGAATTTCCTATATATTCCCCTATCTCTACAGGTAAAATAGAAAAAAGGCAGCAGGACTATAAGCCGGGTTATGTCGTCGCGGGACTTCTCGTCAAGCGTTATGCTGACAGGTTACCGCGGCGGTCGCAGTCATTTATCTAATTGGTGCCTGGCTTCGCTTCGGCACTCGAGCAGCCTACCCCCCGGCGATGGGCGAGCAACCCATTGCAGCTCCAATATGAAAGGAGTCCGCTTGCCGGTATACATGGCCTTGCAACCCATAAGACGTGCGGCATGCTATGTCGCCATAGCATCCGGTGAGCTCTTACCTCGCCTTTTCACCATCACCTCATGATACCATAATGGATCAGAGGCTGTCATTCTCTGTCACGTTACTCTGCCGTCACCGACAGCTCCCAGTTAAAGAGTATGGTGCTCTGTGTTGCCCGGACTTTCCTCTTGCCGCTCAGGGCAAAATGCCCCCTCGGCAAGCGACACGACCGTCCTGCTACCACTGCAAATTTACGAATTATTTCCGAGAATAATGAAATCTAAATCAAATATTTTCCTAAATTATTCTAACCCCGTACACGTCAGTCAAGCTTTTTGCCACGATAAAATGTGCTCCAATTATCTTCGGCATATCCTCCTCGGCGACATGAAAAAGAGTCCGGACTGGCATCCTTAACTTTGATACCGTCATAATACACCGCCCAATTGTCTTTCGCATATCCGTCACGAAGCACCTTAAAACTTCCAGGGGAGGCTCCATCGACCTTCTTGCCATCAAAAAACACACTCCAGTTATCCTTGGCATACCAGTCTGAAATAACAGAGAACGTCCCGGCTGAGGCTCCTTCAATTTTTCTGCCGTCATAAAACACATTCCACGCGTCCTTGACATACCCGTATCCCAAAACTTCTAACGACAATGCCGCTTCAGCCATGACATTTCCTCGATAGTATACATGCCAGTTGTCAACAGCATAACCGTCACCAAGAATCCTGAAGCTCGAAGGGGAGGCATCCTTTATTGGCCTGCCATCAAAAAACACACCGTTACGCCCCACAAAGTACGTAGGTTTATGTCGATGCCAACGATATCCGTGTCCGTCCTCTTCCTTTGTGACATGCTCATTCGCTTTCAGTTCGCCCAACATTGGCGGAATCCCTGACAAGCATAGGACCAGTATGACAACAATATATCTTTTCATTATTTTACACTTGTGTTTTCGCAAATATACGTAACTTTGCCTTCAACATACAATACTATAAAGACTTTTTACATATTTATAACACATACCACTGAGCATAATGACTACCGCCAATGAGATTATAGAGACTCTCCGAACCATGGAAAACGAGGAACAGCAACGCGTGCTCTCACGATTTTTCAAAACAGGAAAGGGAGAATACGGCGAAGGAGACCTGTTTCTCGGTCTGAGGGTCCCTCAGACGCGACTTGTGACAAAACAAGCAAAACTCGATGTGCCTCTTACAGAAATCGAAAAACTTCTTTACAATCCATGGCATGAGGTGAGACTGTGCGGATTACTGCTCCTTGTCGAAGAAATGAAAGCCGCCACACCCAAACGAAAAGAACCGCCGAAAACCAAAGCAGAACGACGTAAAGAGATTGCCGACTTCTTTCTCAGTCATGCCAGACAAGCCAACAACTGGGATCTTGTCGATCTTTCATGCGAACACATCCTCGGAACCTGGCTGCTGTGGCAACTACCCGACGGGACAATGCCTGACCGCAACATCCTTGACCGTCTTGCCGACAGCGAAAACCTTTGGGAACAACGCATTGCCATAGTCTCAACTTTTACCCTCATACGTGCCTATCAGTTCGATGACACATTAAGAATTGCCACCAAACTCCTCTCTCATCCACACGACCTGATCCATAAAGCTGTAGGATGGATGCTCAGAGAAGTCGGAAAGCGTGACATAGACATACTCAGGGCATTCCTTAACACCCACATCAGCCACATGCCTCGCACATCACTACGTTATGCCATAGAAAAGATGGACCATTCCGAAAAAAACTACTGGATGAAAAAATAATATCAGCATTACCGGATGGCTGCATAACGCTATACAGCCATCCGGTAATGCCGATCAATCTATCATAATGACGTATCCTGTTTCTTTTCAGGAGTCTCAGGTTTCGCGTCGGAAAGCTGTGTTGATGACGCAAACAATCGGCCGAGATACTTTTCTTTGAAAGACTGAAGAAGCTCCCAGAAGCCAGGGACAAAAAGAGTACCGACCACAGCATTTATAGCCATACCGAAGACCACAGCAGTGCCGAGTGCCACTCTGGAAGCCGCGCCAGCCCCGGTGGCGAAGATCATAGGCATGACTCCGAACACGAACGCCAAAGCTGTCATCATAATCGGACGGAAACGTATGCGCCCTGCATCAAAAGCAGCCTGACGTATCCCCACTCCTGTCTTTCGAAAATCAATAGCATACTCCACAATAAGTATGGCATTCTTAGCAGACAACCCCAACAGAAGTATGATACCTATCTGAGTATATATCGAGATCGACTGAGACATTATGATACATCCGATCACTGTACCAAGAATAGCTGTAGGCATAGATATTATCACAGCCAACGGATCGGTCCAGCTCTCATACTGAGCCGCAAGCACAAGCAATGTTATTATGACAGCAAACAGCAATACCATTGATATAGTTGTGCCTGACTGCGTCTCCTGATATGCCTCCCCGGTCCAGGCATAAGCAAAATCATTACCGACAGCATCCTTCAGCAACTGCTCCATACCCGCTATGCAATCCTCGGTCGATACATTATGGGCAGGAGTGCCTGTGATTGACGCGGTTGTATACATATTATAACGATTCACCGTTGCCTGTCCCTTTGATGGCTCAACAGTGGCAAACGATGAAAACGGCACCATTTCACCACTACTGTTACGCACTGACAGCCGCGGAATATCCTCCACATGTCCTCTGGCATCGTCACGGGCACTGAGAGTGACCTGATATGTACGCCCAAACTTCACAAAATCATTCACATACGAGCCCCCCATAAATGATGACAATGTGCTATAAATATCCTCAAGTGTAAGATTAAGCATCTTGGCACGGTCACGGTCAACCTTTACGGTGTATTGAGGCACCGAGCCCTGGAACTGAGATGTAAGCTGAGCGAACCTGGAATCCTTAGATCCTTTTTCCTGCATTTCACGTACAGCATCCGCCAAGGCATCCGCTCCAAGATTATTAATATCGAGAATCTGCATCTGCATACCCGAAGTCATTCCAAGACCAGGAATTGCCGGCGGATTAATGGAGAACACTATAGGCTCCTGAAACGATGATGCGATACGGTTCACCTTGCCTATCACATCGTTTACACTCTGACCAGCCCCCTTACGCTCTTTCCATGGCTTGAGCACAACGAAAAGTGATCCAGTGTTTCCGCCAGTCCCACCCCCCATCATGGACTCTCCTGATATAGCTATCACGTTATCCACCTCCGGAAGATTGAGTATACTGTCGGAAAGCTGAGTGACAATCCTGTCGGTACGGTCAAGCGACGCACCGTTAGGGAGCTGTATCGATGTCATGAAATATCCCTGATCCTCCTCAGGAATATAGCTTGACGGCCATTTTACAAATCCCCAAAAAGCCACGGCACATATCACGAAATAAAGACATATCGCCACTACCGGACGCCTCAGAAGCGAGCCGACCCATCTTACATATCTGGAAAGAGACCAACCATATCCCTTGTTGAACCATCTGTAAAGGAAAAAACGAGGATTATTATCCTCTTTCTTCCGAAGAAACAAAGCGCACATTGCCGGGGTGAATGTCAAAGCGTTGAATCCTGAGAAGGCAACAGATGCGGCAATCGTAAGTGCAAACTGCTTGTACAATTCCCCTGTGATCCCACTTATGAATGCCGTGGGCACAAACACTGACAGAAGCACCAGCACCTCCCCAATCACAGGACCCTGGAGCTCCTCCATAGCCTTCTCCGCACTCTGACGCGGAGTAAGTTTTCCCTCCTGGACCAGTCTGGCGCAATCCTCAACTACGACTATGGCATCATCAACCACTATAGCGATAGCAAGCACAAGCCCGAACAGAGTCAAGGTATTCAAAGAGAATCCCATCAACTTCATCACCGCAAACGTAGCTATAAGCGATACTGGAATAGCGATCATAGGAATTATGACAGCTCTCCAACTCTGCAAAAACAGCAGTATCACAACCATAACTATTAGCGTTGTCTCAGCAAATGTGACAAGCACTTCATCAATAGAAGCCGTGACAAATGACGTAGTATCCATTATCACACGATATTGGACTCCATCAGGAAAATATTGCGACAGCTCATTAAGCTTATCCTTTACTTTACCCGCCACCTCAAGAGCATTAGCCCCCGGGAGCTGTTGCACCCCTATAAGACCTGCCGATTTTCCCGACACATGCGATATATCGGAATATGAATTGCTCCCAAGCTCCACCCTCGCGATATCCTTAAGATGAAGCAACGAGCCATCAGGCTCCGCCCTCAGAATTATGTTCGAGAACTCCTCCGCAGTCGACAGCTGACCCTGTGCGGTAAGAGTGAATTCGAAATCAACATCAGCCGCAACAGGAGGTGTACCCACACTTCCTGCCGACACTTCAAGATTCTGCGACCTGATCATCTGCATCACATCTGCCGGCGTGAGACCGCGCACCTGCATCTTGGCAGGGTCAAGCCACACACGCATACTGTACTCACCGCCACCAAAGGCTCCTGCCCCTCCCACACCCTCAATGCGTGAAATCTCATCAATTATGTTGAGCTGGGCATAGTTAGTAAGATACAAAGCCGAGTAATTATGCTCCTTATCACTTTCAAGAGCTATAAACAATATTATATTGGACGACTCGGACATCACAGATATGCCCTGCTCCTTCACTGATGCAGGAAGAGTGGCTTCGGCAAGAGAGATACGGTTCTGCACTTTCACAGCAGCCTCGTCAAGATCCGTGCCATTCTCGAATGTAACAGTAAGATCATATGATCCTGCACTGGAATTGGAACTCATATACATCATCCCCTCCACTCCATTGATCTGCTGTTCGATAGGCTCTCCTATCACTTTTGCAACAGTCTCAGCATCCGCTCCTGGATAAGAGGCTCTGACCATCACTGTCGGAGGAGTGATGTCCGGGTACTGGGCTATCGGAAGAGTCTTAACCGTAATAAGCCCCACCAGCACCATCAATATCGCCAACACTGTGGCAAATATAGGCCGGTCTATAAAAAACTTCGATAACATAACACCTGTGATATTAATTGATCATCCGAGGATTAACCTTCATACCATCACGCACTTTGAGGAGTGCTTTAGTCACGTAACGCTCCGCAGGACTGATACCTTTAGTGACAACACGCAAAGTATCGTGATAAAGATCGCCTACCGTCACATGTTTTTTTACAACCCTGTCAGAATCATTCACCACATAGAGATACCGACCCAACTGATCCGACCCAAGCGAAGAATCCTTTACCATGACAGCATCGGAGATCTTGTCATAAGGAAGATCTATTTTTGCATACATGCCAGGCTTCAGTTCATTGTACACATTGTCGATGCTTACTTTCACCTTAAGAGTACCGGTAGAATTATTGAGAGTAGGAGCAAGATAGGAAACCTTGCCGAAGTACCTGTGAGGCAAAGGATCTTCAAATATCACAGGAACTTTTGCAAAATTCAGAGAATCTTTATTGTCAATTGCATTGACTATCTCATGATAACGGTCATCCTCAATAGCAAAAACCGCCGTCAGGACCGAGTTGTCATATATTGTTGTCAATTTGACAGGAGCTCCTTCCCCACTCACATAATTGCCTATGCCATATTCCCCTTCAGCAGTCTGCCCTGAAATCGGAGCAGTGACTGAGCAATATCCCAAAAGCCTTTGAGCCGTAGCTAATGATGCTTTGGCATTTTTTACCGAAGCCTCTGCCTCCTCTAAAGCACTCTGAGCCTGCACAACCTCCATCTTGCTCACAGCATCACTTGCGAGAGCCTTATTGACCGCATCATAATGGGTCTTAGCATAGTCGCGGGTGCTTATTGCCGTGGTCAATGCAGCCTGAGCCTGCTGCACATGATCACGATAGGTCGACGGATCGATTGTGAACAACACCTGCCCTTTCTTCACATACGATCCGCTGTTATAGTCCTGGGTGAGAATCTGACCGTTGACCTTAGCCACAACATCCACATAATTCGGGGATGTGAGCACGCCGGGATAAACCGACGAAAGCGTGATTGACTCAACTTCAGGAAGTGCAACATCCACAGTCTCCACGGATTGCTCATCATTAGAGACTGTATGACGGCACGACATTGTGACAACAGATACAGCAGCCGCAAAGAGAAATATTTTAGTATCCATAATGAATAAGATTTTGCATTATTGAGGAGCCCCGCCAAGGGCTTTATACAGGTCGACCAGTGCTATGAGGGCGTCACCATGAGCTGCAACAAGTGAATTTGCACAATTAAGCCAGTCTATCTGAGCATTTACCACATTAGTGAACACCGTAAGCCCTTGCTTGTATTGCTCCATGGATATATCGAATGCCTCACGGCTCTGTATGAACACCTCTCTGTTAAGCTCCATACTCTCCAGAGCTGCATTATAAGCCTCCATCGCATTCTCGACTTCGGTATAAGCAGTCATCACTGTGAGATTGTAGGCGTCAATGCCCATCAACATCTGTTCCTTTGCACTTGCCACAGCGTTTCGGCGCGAAAATCCGTCAAAGAGTGTCCAGGAGAGTTTAGGTGCTATGCTATATGTGAAACTATCGCTCTTGACAAGCTTGTTTATCCTGTCACTCCCCCAACCTATGGACCCTGTCAGGGCAAGAGTTGGGAGAAAATCTTTTTTAGCAACCCCCACCTGTGCCGCATACAGAGCCAACTGAGCCTCTGCGGCTGCTATATCAGGGCGACGTCTCAGCAGATTAGCCGGAACTCCGGCCGGTATCAGACGCTGATACTCCGGAAGAGTGGATGACGATATCAACACAGGTGCAAGCTCGTAAGGGTATACCCCGATCAGGATCGACAGAGCATTGAGCATCTCGGATGCCTGCGCCTTGAGCCTTGGGAGAGAAGCCTCAGTAGTGTAGTACACCGTCTTTGACTGCGCGACATCCAATTTCGACACCAGGCCGGCTTCATGACGTGCCTCAGTGATCTTCACCACCTTAGCCTGATATTGTATATGCTCGTTAGCAACTGATATCTGATTCTGGAGCACACGATAATTTATGTAATAAGTGGCTATCTCGGCCGTCATACTCACCATAGTGGCTACATAGTCGGCTCTGGAGGCCTCGTATCCAGCCTTACGCGACTTCACCTGCTGAGAGATCTTTCCGAATATATCAATCTCCCAATTGACATCTGCTCCGAAAGAGAAATTGTCAGCCCCTTTTCTCATCGCATAATTCCTGGCATATCCGGCGTTCAACCCCACCGACGGATAGTAGGCTGCCTGCGACTGACGTACTGCCAGGCGAGCCATTTCTCTACGGTGGGCGGCCTCAAGTATATTAAAATTATTGTTGATGCCAACTGAAATCAATGAATCGAGAGTAGAGTCGCCAAATGATCTCCACCATTCATCATCGGACGGGAGTGTCTGAATGATGTCCGGTGTGAACGACCATCGTTCAGGCAAAGGCTGTCTGAGATAGCGCGAAGCCTCATCCATGGGGTTCTGCGCTTGTGCTTGTACCATGCCTGACATCACGGATGCCAGCATTACAATCGCTGAAACGTGAAAAAACTTTCTCATAATTAAAATTTCAACAATTCTAACCATGATTAGGTTTTTAAACTTATCCGTCTTAAATTAAAAGAGGTTGAACCGAAAAACGGAACAACCTCTCCACATTATAAACCGCCCTAAAAACCTATTCGTACCGAATGGCTTCAATAGGGTCCAATCCGGCAGCTTTCTTTGCCGGATACCAACCAAAAAATACTCCGGTCACAGTACATACGGCAAACGAAAGAACCACTGAATATGCCTGAATGTAAACAGGCCAATGGGCAATGGCATTTACGAGCCATGAAGCTATGATGCCAAGCATAATTCCTATAACACCACCACTGACACTTATTATCACTGCTTCAATAAGAAATTGTGATAATATATCAATGCCACGCGCACCTATCGACATTCTCAGTCCTATCTCACGTGTCCTCTCGGTAACGGACACATACATTATATTCATAATGCCTATACCTCCGACAAGGAGAGAAATACCGGCTATACAAGCCAAAAGGACTGTCATCATATCGCTTGTGGAATTCATCATTTCGCTAAGCTCCTGCTGTGACCGAATTTCAAAATCATCATCTGCATCTTCCTTTATCTTATGACGTGTACGCAGCACCTCTGTTATGGCATCGATGGTCTCGTCCGTGCGGTTTTCATCCACAGCACTCGCAAAAATCCCCTGGATATAATCAATGGCAAGAATACGCTTCATCACAGTTGTGTACGGAGCTATGACCACATCATCCTGGTCCTGCCCCATAGAATTTGTCCCCTTCGACTCAAGCACCCCTATAACAGTCAGAGGGATTTTACCGAAACGGATCACACGCCCTACCGGATCTTCGCCATTAGGAAATAGATTGTCAACCACCGTCTTGCCAAGAATGCAGACTTTGGCAGCGGATTTAATGTCATGCTCTGTGAAAATCGAGCCTTCCTTGACCTTGAATCTGCGTATATCAAGATACTCCGGTGTGACTCCGTAGATTGACGAAGGATAATTATTGTTACCATTTACAAGCTGACCGCCGGAATTCACAGACGGGGATACGGCTGCGATTCCAGGCAGATCCTTCAAAGCCTCGTAATCCGACTCGTCAAGTGTCTGCATGTCATCGGCACTCTGTCGCACACCTCCGCGATGCATATTACCGGGATGTATCATAATCATATTTGAGCCCATTTCGGAAATCTGCTCCTTGATACTGTTCTTGGACCCCTGACCTATGGCAAGCATGGTTATGACAGAAGCCACACCTATTATTATGCCAAGCATAGTCAGGAAGCATCTGAGTTTATTATTATTCAGAGCTTTGAGTGCTATTTTCAATAGATTAGCTATATTCATGTCAATCATTCTCTTTTGGTAAATTCAAAAATGCCTCACGAGCCGAAGCAGGAGTCCTGTTAACTGTGTCGGAAACAATCTTTCCGTCACGCAAAACTATGTTTCGTGAAGAATAATCCGCGAGTTCAGGATTGTGGGTCACAAATATAATAGTTCTGCCCTTGGTATGAAGCTCCTGAAACAGCATAAGGATACTGAATGATGTGCGTGTGTCAAGATTACCTGTCGCCTCATCAGCAAGAATTATCACCGGATCATTGACAAGGGCACGAGCTATAGCCACACGCTGCTGCTGACCACCTGACATCTGATTGCTCTTATGGTTCAGGCGTTCACCCAACCCTACCGACTTTAGGGATGCAATAGCCTTTTCGCGTCGTTCCTTAGCACTGACCGACGTGTTGTAAAGCAATGGCAATTCCACATTCTCTATGGCTGTGGTCTTAGGAAGAAGGTTGTAGTTCTGGAACACAAAACCGATTTTTCGGTTGCGTGTCACAGCTCTCTGATTCTTGCTCATAGACCGGACTGAAATCTCATCCAGAAGATACTCTCCGGAAGTAGGGGTGTCAAGACAGCCAAGCAAATTAAGAAGAGTGGATTTCCCTGAGCCTGAAGTGCCCATTATGGTCACAAACTCGCCTTCATTTATAGTAAATGATATTCCGCGCAGAGCTTTTACCTTCTCTCCTCCGACCACAAATTCCCTACGTAGATTTTCTATCCTTATAATTTCTTTTCCGATACTCATAACCATTATTTTTTCTTGTTCCTACCTGGAGGCTGAGGAGCAAACGGACTTCGTTCACCTTCCGAACGTTCACCTTCCTGCGATCCGGCTGACACAGAATAGCCTGAAGCCACTGCATCATTATCAGAGAGACCTTCGTGTATTACAGTCTTTAATCCATTGCTCGCCCCGACAGTCACAACTGTCGGCACAAGTCGTCCATCCTTTACAACCCATACACACTTCTGACCATCTCCGAGAACAAGTTTTCCTGCATCTCCATCCGGCTTAGGAAGGTTGTCATCATCGTTGATTTGAGGCGTAAACATAAATGCCTTTGTTGGGAGCAACAACACATTGTCCTCACTCATAGTATAGATTATGAGATTGGCTGTAAGCCCGGGGATAAGCTTATGATCCGGATTGGGAGCCGCCACCACCACCTCGTAAGTGACGACATTGCTTTCAACCGTAGGATTCAGTCTTACTTGAGTGACATGACCTTCAAACAATTCATCGGAATAGGCATCCACCGAGAATGTCACAGCCTGCCCCACTTTCACCTGCCCTATATCCGCCTCATCCACATTGCCTATCACCTGCATATTGTCAAGATCTGCTATTGTATATAGATTAGCAACATTCATGTTCGATACCACCGTCTGTCCGACTTCTACTTCTCTTGAGATCACTATACCATCAATCGGAGAGTATATCTCTGCATAATTGAGGTTCTTCGCAGCACGGACCTTATCGGCTTTCGCCTTGTCGTATGCAGTCTTCGACACTTCAAGCTCCTTCTTGGAGGTCTGAAACTCATAGTCACTTATCAGCTGTTTATCATGAAGAGCCTTGTCGCGATTATAGTTGACAAGATTATACTCATACGTCAGGCGTGCTGATTCGACATTGGCTTCTGCACTTGTCAAATCACTTTGAAGAAGTGTCTTCTCAATTTCAGCAATAAGCTGGCCTTTGGTTACAACCGTATTGTAATCGGCATATAATTTGTCGATTATACCCGTCACCTGTGTTCCTACATCGACTTGTGTGACAGATTCGATAGTGCCTGTCGCTGTGACAGTCTCCGTAAGTTCACCACGCTCCGCCTTGACTGTCTCAAGTATTGTGTCAGGCTTATGACTGCATGATGCAAATAATGATAATAAGGTCACACTCAGGATCTTTGCTGTTGTCTTCATCATATATATGAATAATAATTATTTATCTCAAGGAAATGATACAGTGGCATTTCGATAGAATCCTATCATTTTCTGACCAAGGATAGCCATATATTTCGCCTGTAGTAAGGAATGCTGAGCCTCGACATATGAATTATGTGATATCATAAGCTCTACAGGGTTGACATATCCCAGATTAAACCGTTCATTGGTCAATTCGTCACTCAGCCTGGCAGACTCGAATTGGGCTTCTGCTGCTGAATATCGGGACTGAGCCGAACGAGTGTCTATATACCAGTTCTCGACAATCTGAGCGAGTTCGGTCTGCCGTTGGTCTATATTGAGCTGGGCATCAATCTGAGCCACACGAGCTTGCGCTATTGCTGTCTTTGTCTTTTTATTATCAAGAATCGGAATAGACAGGGTAAGCCCGATTGATTCGTTCCAACCTTTCTTTACGGCTGTACCAAATGATGATCCTGGCGCATAATATCCTGTCCCCACTCCTGCATTCAGTGATATCTTAGGAAGACGCCCGGCCTTTGCTACTGCGATATCAAGCTCCGAGGAAGACTTTTCTATTTCAAGTCCTCTTATTTTCAGGTCGGTGGCAACTGCAAGTTCATATGTATCTGATATAGGTGGCAACTGAGCCAAAATCTGTTCGTTATCCCACTCCACGTCTGCAAGATCGATCTCGGCATCTATGCCGAGTTCAAGAAGCTGCTTCAGTTCCATTCGCCTGAAGTCATAGGTGCCTTGTGCATTTACAAGTGAATACTTGTCCTGTTCATATTGCGATTTAAGCTGGGCATAGTCGACTTTCGACATTTTACAGGCTTCTACCAGTTGCAAGGCTCGATCTGTCTGTGCCTTGCTCACTTTCACAGCCTCCTCGTATATTCCTATTGCCTCCTTTGCATACAGAATGTTAGTATAAATCTGTAGAAGGTCTGTTTCGATAGTCCTTAGCAGTCCCCCGGTATTCAATCGGTCGATTTCAGTACGCAACTTGCTTTGTTTTATCGTATTCTCCCGCTTTCCACCATCCCACACAGTCCATCCCGCATTCAGACCATACGAGCTGTTATAGGAATTTTTATTACCATCCGCCCAAGGATAATTTGAAAAACCGTGAGAGGTCGCAAAATCCAAAGTCGGATGCCATTGGGCTTTTGATTCTTCAAGGCTATATTCCGAAGAAAGCTCATTCAGTTTTGACTTCTGAAGTAATATGTTATGCTCTCGGGCATATTCCACACAATCCGAATATGTCCATGTCTGAGACAAGGCTGTCAACGGCAATAATGCCAACAGAGTTGATAAGACGTGTTTCCTCATTGCTGTATAATTTTCATCATTTATCAATTACACTGCAATATTAATGCAATAAAGGCGACTGATGAAATATGTTCAACCAATCGCCTTTTTCTTTCAACGAACAGTCAAGTATGCTACTTGCGACCCTTACCTATCGAGTGAGACATAAGATATTCTTGGAACATGGTCTTATAACTGTCTCCTACAGGGATAAAATTATCATGGTCCATCACTACCCGATTACGCTCTATCTGCTCTACCTGATTCATATTCACAATATATGACCGGTGCACCTGTAGAAAGTCATCTGTCAGAAGCCCTCTTATTGATGCAAAAGAACTTAATGTGACCAAAGGAGAAGTCTTTCCAGATATATAAATCTGTAGGTATTCCCCATAACCTTTTATGAAACGGATATCGGCCAAGGCGACACGTACATATCGGTAATCAACTTTTATGAATATCGAATCACTTGTGTCAACCGAGACTGATTCCATGTGTTGATGGCATCTGGAAGAATACACTTCAATTGCTTTATTTACAGCTTTATTGAAATCGACAAACCCATAAGGCTTCAGCAGATAATCAATTGCAGAAACCTTGTAACTATCCACTGCATATTGCGAATAAGCTGTGGTAAATATGACCATCGGAGGCTTTGAGAGAGTCTTAATAAAATCAAGACCATTCAGGTCGGGCATGTTGATGTCAGTGATTATCAGATCAACATCCACCTGGGAAAGAAAATCTATAGCCTCAAAACCATTGCCACATGCACCGACAAGTTCAAGTGTCGGAACTTTTCCAACATAACTTCGTAATTTTTCCAGAGCTATGGGCTCATCATCAATTATAAGAGTCTTCAACAACATGGGCAGGGATAGTTAAGTTTACTGTATATGTGGTCCTCGATACATTCAGTTCAAGCGAAGCTTTATCGCCATAGATAAGCGAAAGCCGCTGGCGTATATTCCTCAATCCGATGCCTGTGGTCTCCATATCATCGCATATCCTGGAATGATTACTGTTAATACAGTTGAATCGCACCGATTGCTGTGACACCTCTATGCTCACCGCCACAAACGATGCCTCCTGATAACTCACACCATGCTTAAAAGCATTCTCTATAAAAACAAGAAACAGCAAAGGAGGTAATGAAATACCCACGATCTCATTATCAGCAGGAAATTCTGAAGTCACACTCACCTTGTTTTCCGGGAAACGCTGCCTCATCAGACTCATATAATTCCTAAGAAACATGATTTCCTCTGATAATGGAATCATACGTCTTGAACTCTCATACAACATATATCTCATGAGCTGAGACATATCGATAACCATCAGCTGAGCTTTATCAGGATCAATCTCAATCATACCATGAATATTGTTAAGCATATTCATGTAGAAATGGGGATTTATCTGATTCTTAAGATATGCAAGCTGGCTTTCGGCATTGGCTTTCATAAGACTCTCCTTCTCAAGCTTGTCATCAAACCGCTGAAACATAAGTGCTATAGCCAGATTGCAACCCACAACAAGAAGCGCGTAAGTAAAATCCAGGACCAGAGGCAACGGCAATAACGGACGAATATGAGGATGATGACCAGGTCGCACTCCGCGAGGCAAACTCTCTATAACATGCATGAAATCAAAATATTGATACACCCACATTGCTGAGATAACACATACCGTCCCAAACAGATACGGCAATATCCTATTTCTCAAAATAAGCTTTGGAATCAACACATTGTTATTTACAAGAAACAGTATCAAAAACGGCAACATGGTATGGGTCAGAGCCGACAATACGGACATGTCGACCAACGGAGCTGACATCTGTGCTCTGTTACGGATCACATCAAGCAAATAAAGCCCTATTGCAATAAACCACAATACAATATAGACTATACTTTCTGTTGCTCTACTACGGCTTTTTCCCATAAATAATCAACTTTTTGTTATATCGGCAAAATTACAGAACAGCATGATCAATCCAAAAAAATTTCAACAAACACGTCAATTTAATCAACGAATCGTGAATATCAATCCTTTTGTACTCAAAAGATATGGACGTACGGCAAGCGGGGCAACTGCCAATGAAACAGAAGCAGAATTTTGCGACACAATTTCCACCTCCGTAAGCAATATGTATCCTACTATCACCCCATTGACCGTCTCTGCCACTAATGATAGTTGAGGAACAAATGCCTCAGACCCACGGAGCCTGTCTACTAAAAACGGTTCCTTATGATCACTTTCCAAAACAGACTCGAAAGCCTGTCCTATCAAATCGTGTATCAGCGGAATATCCTCTATTTTCTCTTGCCTGATCCTGACTGTCATAATTCAATCTCATATGCACTTATCACAGCTGTTTAAGATATGATTTGAAATCGGAGAATTCACTGGTCATGGGGATTGTTTGCCTGGTACCTCGCATAAATGCATAGAGACGTGCGGGCATCTCTACTGTGGTGTTCACCATTGACTCAACTGTATCCTTAAATTTTGCAGGATGCGCGGTCTCCAGGAACACACCTACTTCACCCGGCAACAACAATTGCTTGAGCGCACGATAGCCTACCGCCCCATGAGGATCAAGAAGATATCCTGTGCGGTCGAAACAGTCAGCCATTGTCGCGGATATCAAACCGTCAGAATAGGTGGTGCCGGATATCAACGACATTATCCTATCATGATCATTTCCGTAAAGATCAAGAATTCGTGCAAAATTACTCGGATCACCCACATCCATAGCATTGGCTATAGTGGACACGCTCGCTTTAGGTTCATACACTCCATTCTGCAAATAATTGAAAAACACATTATTGGCATTATTTGCAGCAATGAACCGCTTGACCGGAAGTCCCATGCGATGAGCTATAAGCCCGGCTGTGATATTTCCGAAATTACCGCTCGGAACACACATCACAATGCTCTCCCCTACCCCAGCTTTCTTCAGTTGAGAATAAGCATTGAAATAATAAAATGCCTGAGGCAGAAACCGGGCCACATTTATAGAATTGGCTGATGTGAGAAGCAGTCGGTCATTTAACTCCTTGTCGAGAAACGCGCTCTTGACAAGACGTTGGCAGTCATCAAACACACCATCCACCTCTATAGCAGTAATGTTCCTGCCAAGAGTGGTGAACTGACACTCCTGCACAGGACTGACTTTACCTTTCGGATAAAGAACATGGACGTTAATGCCATCAATACCGAGGAATCCGTTGGCTACAGCCGAACCTGTGTCACCGCTTGTTGCCACAAGAACATTTACCTTGCGTCTGTCATCCCCTATTTTTATGAAATGCTGCAAAATACGCGCCATAAATCTCGCCCCCACATCCTTGAATGCGAGAGTAGGACCATGAAACAGTTCAAGACTATATATACCCGGCTCAACCTTGACCACAGGTGTCGGGAAAGAGAGTGTGTCACAGACTATCGAATCAAGTCGGTCAACAGGAATATCCTCCCCGAAAAAAGCGCGTGCCACTCGACAGGCAATCTCGTGAAATGACATTTCACCGATATTGTCAAAAAATTCCTTAGGAAGCCTCTCTATCCTTTCCGGCATATAAAGTCCACGGTCAGGGGCGAGTCCCTTCACTACTGCCTCAGCCAATGTGACATCGGGAGAATTATGGTTGGTGCTGTAATATTTCATAGTCATTTGATTTTCATAAATTCGTGCATAAACTCCATTAGGTGCAACGTCCCATATGAGCCTTTTGCGCAAGCTGCTTCGGAATATGCCAGCACATCATCAGGCTCTATGCCCTTATGCCATATGGTGAAAGGTACAGGCTCGGCACGATGTACACGTTCCTCAACCGGAGTCGGATGGTCAGGAAGCAGAGCCACTGCCACCGGCTCATCCCACATAGAAAGCTCCCTCATAATAGGTCCCACCACCCGGCGGTCAAGATACTCTATCGCTCTTATCTTCAGTTCAAGATCTCCGTCGTGACCCGCCTCATCAGCAGCCTCGATATGCAGGAACACGAAATCATCAGTGCGAAGTGCCTCCAACGCGGCAAGACATTTCCCCTCATAATTGGTGTCAACAAGCCCGGTAGCACCCTCAACATGCACAGAACGCAGTCCGGCATAGTGACCTATACCATTGATCAGGTCGACTGCTGTTATTACCGCACCTGTCCTTACATCCGGATACATCTGCTGAAGAGTAAGCATCGATGGGCGATATCCCTGGCTCCAAGGCCATATGGAATTGGCAACAGGTCTGCCCTGCTCTTCATGACGTTTGTTCAATGGATGCGCGGCAAGCAATTCCTGTGATCGGAGTATCAAGGAGTTAATCAGATCAGCTGTCTCGCGTGGCGACATCTTTCCAGGCAATGCGGTGTCATTTTCATCTATCGGTCTCACGAGGAGATTACGCCACTCCTTTCCGGGATTATCGTGAGGAGGCGTGGTCACAATGCGTTTGTCACCACCTTTTATCACCAAAAGATGGCGGTACTGTACCCCCGGAAGAAACTTTACACGGTCACTTCCTAACCACCTGTCAAGCATCTTGATGATATCCCGGCCCTCATCAGTGGTGAGATGCCCGCCATGATGGTTCCGTATCAGACCGTCGGACGTGAGCGTAAGAATATTACATCGCATCGCCATATCGTCTGCCGTCATCTCATATCCCATACTGGCTGCTTCGAGCGGACCTCGCCCCTCATACACTTCAGTGAGGTCATAACCGAGAATCGTAGCATTTGCCACCTCACTGCCAGGGTGAAGTCCGGACGGTATCGTGTGCAGCATCCCTGACCGACCTTCGGAAGCCAAGCGGTCAAATGCCGGCGTGGATGCATATTCGAGCAGAGTCTTTCCACCCAATCGAGCTACCTTATGGTCGCTCATTCCATCGCCGAGTATTATGAGATGCTTCATCCTAACTGTTGGCAGTAGATATGATATTTGCAAATACACCGGCAGCAGTAACTGCCGCACCGGCACCATAGCCCTGTATCAGCATAGGATACTCACGATAACGCTCTGTGGTAAGAAGCACTATATTGTTGGATCCTTCAAGACCATAGAAAGGATGACGTGAGTCTACGGCCTCAAGCCCCACACTCATCTTTCCCATCTCCATGCGTGCCACAAAACGCCAACGCTTGCCCTCAGCCTCAAGCACTTTGCGACGCTCCTCAAAATCGGCATCCAATTCCGGCAAACGCCTCCAGAACTCTTCGATGGAGCCGTTCATTATATCCTCAGGGACAAAAAGACGCTTCTCCACATCCTCCTGCTCAGCATGATACCCACCCTCACGCGTAAGTATCACAAGCTTACGTATCACATCGGTGCCGCTAAGGTCTATACGAGGATCAGGCTCGCTATATCCCATCTCCTTGGCAAGACGCACTGTCTCTGAAAACGGTGTTTCAGCCGAAATAGCATTGAATATGAAATTAAGAGTCCCGCTCAGCACAGCCTCAATCCGTAGAATGCGGTCTCCGGAAGATCGCAGATCGTTTATGGTGCCTATTATTGGGAGACCGGCTCCAACGTTGGTTTCATATAGAAATTTCACACCTCTCTTAAGGGCGGTTTCCTTAATAAGCTCGTAACTCTCGTAGGAATTGGAGGCCGCTACCTTATTGGCTGCCACCACCGATATATTATGGTCAAGGAATGTCTGATACAGTTCCGCAATCTCCTTGGATGCAGTGCAATCGACAAACACACTGTTGAAGATGTTCATTTTCAGAATCTCGTCACGAAGGATTTCAGGTGAACACACCATACCGTTATCGAGACTTCCACGATAGTCAGCAAGATCGATACCAGCCCTGTCAAGCAAAAGACGCTTACTTGATGCGATGCCTACGACATTGAGTTTAAGACGATGTGTACGCATCAGCTCCTCCTGCTGTGAATGTATCTGTTCGATGAGCATACCACCCACAGTACCCACTCCGCAAAGGAAAATATTCACCTCCTTGTACTCACTAAGGAAGAATGAGTCGTGGATCACATTTAGGGACTTACGGAGCGACTCGCCATTGACAACAAATGAAATATTGGTCTCGCTAGCACCCTGCGCACACGCAATGACACTGATACCGCTACGACCGAGCGCACCAAACAATTTGCCGGCAATGCCCGGGGTATGTTTCATATTCTCTCCAACAATAGCCACAGTGGCAAGTCCGCTTTCGGCATGCATCGGATACATAGCACCTGTGCCTATCTCCTTGGCAAATTCCTGGTTTAGCACCCTTACAGCCTCAGCGGCATCCTCATCACGAACACCTACCGAAGTAGAATTCTCTGACGAAGCCTGGCTGACCATGAATACCGATATGCCATTGTCGGCAAGAGCTGTGAATATACGCCTGTTGACACCTATGACTCCGACCATCGAAAGGCCCGTGACTGTAATAAGCGATGTCCCGCTGATGCTCGAAATACCTTTGATGGGCTTACAATCATCATCAATGGTGCTGCGTATCACCGAACCTGGAGCATCTGGATTGAATGTATTCTTTACAAGAATAGGTATGTTCTTCACACACACCGGATATATCGTAGGAGGATACACAACCTTTGCCCCGAAATTGCAAAGCTCCATTGCCTCAACATAGCTGAGGGAATTGATGGTATAGGCGGTGGGTATCACCCTCGGGTCAGCTGTCATGAATCCGTCAACATCGGTCCATATCTCCAGCACTTCGGCATCCATAGCCGCTGCAATTATTGATGCCGTATAGTCACTTCCTCCACGCCCAAGATTGGTTATCTCCCCTGATTCGGCATCACTGGAGATAAAACCTGGCACTATATGTATATTACCGTCATATTCCGTACCCGCAAATTCCTTCCTCACAAGTTCAGCGGTAAGTTCCGTAGCGAGCATACTGCGATGACGCTTACGATCCGTCTTGATAAAAATACGTGAGTCATGAAGCACAGAACCAGGCACGAGTCTGTTGACAATAAGCGAACTGAGCCTTTCTCCGTAGCTCACTATGAGGGCCTGGGTCTTAGGGCTGAGGTCACGTATGAGGAACAGACCATGATATATGGAAGCCAACTCTCCAAGAAGTTTGTCAACCTGGATTTTCAGTTCTTCAGGACGATCGGTTATCACCTGATCTATTATATCATGATGGCGTATGGTTAGTTTCTCAATACCCTCACGGAAAGTCTCGTCGCCACGGGCAGCCATGACAGCCGTGGCAATGAGCATATCTGTGACCCCTCCAAGGGCACTCACTACTACCACCACAGGCTTCTCGCACCCCTGAGCTATTTTGCTGAGATTCTGAATCCCTGAGACACTTCCTACTGAAGAGCCCCCAAATTTCAAGACTTTCATTAAAACCTAAATTTTTATAAAATTTGGGTGCAAAAATAACAATTTACCACCGATTTTCCTTACACTTTATCCAATTATTCCATATTATTTATAATTATTTTTAAGCTCAACACATTTTTATTTCTTAAATCTTGCAAATTATAAAAACAGGCTGTATTTTTGTGGTATTGTGATAACTATGCCGATAAAACAGCATACATCATCCATAAAACCGACCTTAATATTTCCACAAAGATTTTGCACCCATTAATGTGGATGTAAACATCAATGGGTGCAAAATCTTACAATTATGATTAGCCGACTAACCGGTCAATCCTTTCTTTCTTCAAACTTTTTGCGATAGAACACGAAATCACGGCCAAGATATTTTTCACGCACAATGGGATTCTCGGCAAGCTCCTCCGAAGTGCCTTGAAAAAGTATCTTACCCTCAAAAAGCAGATAGGCACGATCAGTGATACGCAACGTCTCCTGAGCATTGTGATCTGTGATAAGGATTCCTATATTACGTTCCTTCAGATGATATACCACTGACTGTATATCCTCGACAGCAATAGGGTCCACACCCGCAAACGGCTCGTCAAGCATTATGAACTTAGGGTCTATTGCCAGACATCGTGCTATCTCCGTACGCCTACGCTCTCCTCCCGACAGACGGTCACCGAGATTGTGCCGGACTTTCTCAAGATTGAATTCTTTTATGAGGCTCTCAAGTTTATCTTTCTGATACTCCGGAGAAGTGTTGGTCATCTGTAACACTGCCTTTATATTATCCTCGACCGTGAGTTTGCGGAACACACTTGCTTCCTGAGCAAGATACCCTATACCGTTCTGAGCTCGTTTGTACACAGGATACTTTGTGATATTCATATCATTTATGAATATCTGCCCCTCATTAGGGGTGATTAGCCCCACAGTCATATAGAACGTGGTAGTCTTACCGGCACCATTAGGTCCAAGAAGCCCCACAATCTCACCTTGCTTCACATTGATTGAGACATGATTGGCAACTGTACGTTTACCATACTTTTTAACAAGGTTTTCAGTGCGGAGCACCATGTGCTCCGCATCACCGACAGGAAATTGTTCACCACCTGCATCGATGGTGGTGTCTACAGTCTTTGTATCGCCAGTCTCTGTGGTCATTTGGTCCATAACACAAATTTATTTGACACGCAAGCGGGATTCTATATAATCTGTAAGCAACTGTATCGCCACAACATTGCTTCCGCCCTGCGGCACAATGAGGTCAGCAGTCCTTTTAGACGGTTCTATATACATTTCATGCATCGGCTTAAGCACATCACGATAACGGTCAAGCACCATTTGAGGAGTGCGTCCACGCTCCACACAGTCACGTGCAATCACACGTATCAGACGCTCATCAGCCTCAGCATCAACAAACACCTTTACATCAAGAAGTTCCCGAAGCACAGGATCGGTCAGCACAAGTATCCCCTCAACAATCACCACCTCACAAGGACTCACCGGTATTGTTTCAGCCTGGCGAGTACATGTGAGATATGAATATGTAGGCATCTGAATGGTCTCGCCTCGCTTTAATGCCTTGATGTGACCCACCAGAAGCTGCCAATCAAAAGCAGCAGGCTCGTCAAAATTTATCTTACTACGCTCCTCCACCGGAACATGGCTTGAATCCTTATAATAATTATCCTGGGGAAGTATCGCCACCTCTCCGGCTGGAAATGCATTTATTATCTTATTGACAACAGTGGTCTTGCCAGAACCTGTGCCTCCTGCTATGCCTATTACTAACATTCTCTTGTAAGATTTTTATGCAAAGATACGGCTCACAGCCCGATTAGTAAAACTTTCGCACCAACTTTTTTCAAAAATATTTGTTAGAATTTAAAAATGGTTGTATCTTTGCATCAAAGATCACATCATTTTCAAGTCTGTTTGAGGATTTTTAAATCATATCTTGATATAACTGTTCATTACATTCCGTCAACGAATTAGTACAATTATATTCGGCACGGAGTTCATCACGATTCACAATCAGTTATATATTTATTCCACCATTTTCACTTTTTATTACTGCCAGTCCCACATAAAGTCATGGTTCAATAATGTTGTAGCGGGTATTCTCGATGAAGAGATCTCACAGCAAAATGACCAAAGTAATAAAATACACAAGAAAACATTCCCCCACATATACACATATTAAATTATATGTATAATTTCGAAGAACTCAACAAGATGGATGAAGAGCGTCTGAAAGAAGCCGCCAACACCATCGGCATAAAAAAAATCAATATTGATGATAGGGAGGGTCTCGTATATGAGATCCTCGAAAAACAGGCTCGTGACCATGCCGCAAATGCATCGGCAAATGGTCCTACTCAGGAGAAACCTCGCCGACAGAAAAAAGAGCCTAAGGAAAATAACGCAGAGCGTAAGCAACGCCGCAAGAAAACAACTGCAGAAGAACCTATTGCGCAAGCGGAAGACACAATCACAGAAGCCATACAGCCTATAGAGCAGACTGCCTCCGCTGATGACACAGCAACGCTGGCTACAGAAAGCGCACCCAAACGCCGAGGCCGTAAGCCTAAAAATGCTCCTCAGCCTACCCAGCCTGATTCAGGTTCCGAGATCGTTGAATCAGAGCCGATGATCCCTGTTCAGACTGAGACAACACAACAGGAAGAGACCACACCCAACAGCACTGAAACACCGCGAGCCAAAAAGAAACGCGGCCGTCCGTCACGGCAGGAACGCCAGGAGCGAGAAAACACCCCGGATATCAACAATGAAGCAAACAATATGGCCGGTACAGAGCTCCAGACACCAATGGAGATTTCCGAAAAACTCCTCCCTGCACCGGAACAAAACGAACAGACACAACAGTCTGACATGCAGAATCCTCAACCGGAAAATGCCGAAACATCGGAACGCCCGCATAGAGGAGTGTTTATACGTCCTGGAGCCAATCTTGACAATCATGAGCAAGTAACAGCCAACGATGAGGAAACACCGCGCGAAAATCAACCTCGTGAAGGACAACGTGATTTCCGCCCGAAAGATTCATCATTCGGCTCATTCTTCCCACGCGCCGGCGGCAGAACTTTCGCTCCACGTTCACCTCAGGAAAAAGAACAGGCATCCAAATTAACCGTGGCATCCCCCATTGTAATCGGCGAGCCCGGAATGGAGAAGCCTCAGCAACAACAGGGAGGAAAAAAGAACAAGAAAAACCGCAACAAAAACTTTGATGCTGCGGCCGAAGAAAAAGCACGCTACCAGGCACAATACAATTTTGACGATATCATAGTAGCATCAGGCGTCCTTGAACTTGAGCCACAGGGGCATGGGTTCCTCCGCTCAAGCGACTACAACTATCTTTCCTCGCCGGACGACATACTGGTATCCCAGCAGCAGATCAAACAATACGGTCTGCGTCCGGGTGATGTGGTAGAGTGCAATGTACGTCCACCGAAGGCTGATGAAAAATACTTCCCTCTGACCAAGGTACTCACAGTCAACGGACGGACTCCTGAATATATCCGTGATCGTGTAGCATTCGAGCATCTCACGCCACTGTTCCCTACCGAAAAATTTGACCTCACATCAGGTCGAAGCAGCAATATATCCACTCGTGTGGTAGACATGTTCTCTCCTATAGGCAAGGGACAACGCGGTCTTATAGTCGCACCTCCAAAGACAGGTAAAACCATACTGCTCAAAGACATCGCAAATGCCATTGCCGAGAACCATCCTGAGACTTACATCATGATTCTCCTCATTGACGAACGTCCGGAGGAGGTAACCGATATGAGCCGCAGCGTAAATGCCGAGGTGATAGCATCAACATTCGATGAGCCTGCCGAACGTCATGTGCGCATCGCTCAGATAGTTCTTGAGAAAGCAAAACGCATGGTGGAATGCGGTCATGACGTGGTGATCCTGCTCGATTCGATAACACGTCTGGCACGTGCATACAACACTTGCGCACCTGCTTCCGGCAAGATTCTTTCAGGAGGTGTGGACGCAAATGCCCTTCAGAAACCTAAACGCTTTTTCGGCGCGGCACGCAACATTGAGGGAGGAGGCTCACTCACCATCATAGCTACAGCCCTCACAGAGACAAGTTCCAAGATGGATGAAGTGATATTTGAAGAATTCAAGGGCACAGGCAACATGGAGCTTCAGCTCGACCGCAAGCTTTCCAACAAACGAATATTCCCTGCTGTCGACATCATGGCATCAAGCACACGACGCGACGATCTACTCCTGCGCAACGAGACTCTAAACCGCATGTGGATTCTGCGCCGTTTCCTTAGCGACCGCAACTCCATCGAAGCCATGGAATTCATAAAAGACCGGATGGATCGCACTTCCGACAACGACGAGCTTCTACGCACAATGGGCGATTGACCAAGACCAGCTAACAAATATACTCCATAAACCGACAGAGCATTTCCGGAATCGAATCGGAAATGCTCTGCTCTACTTTCCATAAATCCAACTAAAATGATACGAAAAGCCTCCATTCAGGA
>ERZ777011.1448-NODE-1448-length-24742-cov-21.752339_pt1 | contig 24742 bp, 18 predicted proteins | sample MGYA00374964_ERZ777011 | MGnify/ENA primary metagenome ERZ777011 (study PRJEB29310, sample SAMD00008975) | mouse gut metagenome | study: EMG produced TPA metagenomics assembly of the Metagenome analysis of fecal microbiota from mouse which was promoted... | reverse complement strand
ATTCGTTATATTAACTTAAGTTTCAACTACTTCTGTAATTTTTACCGAATCATTGACAGTGACACAATGAAGTCAGTGTTGATGGTGCTCTCTTCACCCCAGTCGCGATACACTCCGCTGACCTGAATCGGAATATCATCCCAGCCCGTCAGCATGCGTCCGACAGGTGATTCGTCGCCAAAGTATTTTCTGGCCATACGGTCGCTTATGTACATTTTGCCCTTCTGTGCGAGCCCATTATGGTCGCCATCTATGATTTCGACTCCGAATGTTTTGAAAAACAGTGAGTCGGCCACCATTACTATGCCTGGAAGAATTTCATTGTCTCGTGATATGTTGTTGCCGAAAAAGCGTCGTGTCATCACAGCCGCCTCAACCATATCTTCTCCGAGGGCACTGTAGACTCCTTCAGTGAGTTTTCCGACACACATTTCCTGCCATGCCAGCTCGTTGCCTCCGATCTTAAACTGCATGTTTAGCTGATATATGCGTCCGTAATCATTGAAGCAAGTGTCAATAAGATTGTCGTAAGCCACTCTCGCGAACAGGAAGCAGCTCATTGCGAGTCCAAGCCCGATTGACAGTATTTTCACGAGTGTGGATCCCCGTGAGTGCAAGAGGGTGCGGATCGCGAAATTAATTTTTTGCATTGTAGTGATTTTTTATGGTTGGTTTTGACGTATAATGATGCATTTATTGTGCCAAAAATGCAAAGTGTTGATAATTAGCATCAATTGTTCGATAGTCAGAAGTCAGATTGTTCGATATTTTTACACTGCTGTAAAATTAATTGACACGGATGCGGCCACACTCTTTATTGTATGGCCGTCAGTGAGGCGTATGCGGCATAGTATCGCAACAAAAAAATACCTACTTTTGCATCAAATGAAGAATGACAGTCATATACTCGTGGCCGACGACAACCGTGGTGTGCTTGAAGCGTTGGAATTGTTGCTCAGGCGACACTTCAGGCAGGTCACGCTTATTCGTAATCCGGCGGTGATAATGTCGGCTGTGGCTGACGGGCGTCCGGATGTGGTGTTGCTCGACATGAACTTTACGTCAGCGTTCAATAATGGCAATGAAGGACTATACTGGCTCGAAAGACTACGGGCAACCTATCCGCAGCTTCCGGTTGTGCTGATGACCGCATTCGCTGACATTCCTTTGGCTATCAAAGGCATCAAGGCAGGAGCAGCAGATTTCATACAGAAACCGTGGGATAACGACCGCATAGTGGAGATATTGATCGCCGCGGCCTCAAAGGTCAGAAAACATCGTGATGTTTCATGCAGTCCGGTCATGTACTGGGGAGAATCCGATGAAATGTCGAGGCTTAAGGAGCTTGTCGGGAAAGTGGCTGCTACCGATGCCACAGTGCTTATAACAGGCGAAAACGGTACCGGAAAGGAACTGCTTGCCGAGGAGATTCATCGCTTGTCAGGGAGAGCAGAGCGTCCGATGCTTAAGGTCGACATGGGAGCTGTCAGCGAAACTCTCTTTGAGAGCGAGCTGTTCGGACATCGAAAAGGAGCGTTTACCGGCGCGGTTTCTGATCGCAAGGGCAAGTTGGCAGAGGCTTCGGGCAGCTCTCTGTTTATGGATGAGATCGGAAATATGCCGCTGCATCTGCAGGCCAAATTGCTGTCGGCTTTGCAAAACCGCCAGTTGACCGCGCTTGGATCCAATCACCCGGTATCGTTTGATATCAGGCTTATATGTGCTACCAATCGGAATATCGATGCCATGGTGGCTGATGGAGCGTTCAGAGAGGATCTGCTATATAGAATCAACACCATACGTCTGCATCTTCCACCGTTGCGGCAGCGAAAAGACGACATTCTGGTGCTTGCCCGACGCTTTGCGGCAGAGTTCGGAACGCGATACCGTGGATGCGAAATGTCTCTCAGCGATAGTGCGGCAAACCGTCTTGTAGGCTATCATTGGCCCGGAAATATAAGAGAACTACGTCATGCTGTGGAGAAGGCCGTGATAATATCCGGATCATCCGACACGCTTTCGGCTTCTGATTTCGAGCTGTCGACTGTGGCTTCTGTAAGCCCGGAGATACCTAAGGCTGCAATGACTATAGAGGAGATGGAGCGACAGATGATCAGTGAGGCCATTGACGCATGCAAAGGCAATCTCAGTGCGGCAGCACAGCAGCTCGGCATCACCCGACAGACACTCTACAACAAAATGCGACGCTACGCTCTATGAAAAAATTGTGGATCTCCATTGCGCTCTTGGTGATTGCTTCGGGGCTGGCCGGAGCCCTGCTTAAATCGGGAGAGTGGATTTTCGGTCTGATATCTATGGCTTTCGTGGCATGGGCAACACGTAATGTATTCGTTAAGACGACGCGTGAGAGAAGAGCTGTAGGCCTGCTGCTTGATGCTTTGCGCAACGACGATTATTCGCGACGTATTAACGGTCTGTCGGAAGAAACGGCCCTACAGCTCCATGATATCGCTGATATTCTGAGAAAATTAAAGAAAAACGCAGTAGAACAGGAACTTGTCCACTCTACAATATTGCGTCATATCAGCTCGGGCGTGATCCTGGTGGATAGTCGGGGATATGTCTTGATGGCCAATGACAAGGCATTGGAAATATTGGGTGTCAGTGTACTGACACATATCGATCGTCTGCAGGAGTGTGCGCCGGATATCGCCAGGAGCATAATCGAAATGCCTTCAGGAGGGGAGTGCCGTAAGGATATCGGTGATGGCTGTTCGGGTCGCAGAGTGCTGCATATCCACGCCCGCGTGCTTGAAGTCGCCGAAAAGACATTGACAACGATTGTTATTACTGACATAAGCCGGGAGATAGAGCGCAACGAAACTGAGTCGTGGATCAGGCTGACAAGGATGTTGGTGCATGAAATCAACAATTCGCTTACTCCCATAGTGTCCATAGCTGATATGCTGAAAGAAGAAAGCGATTCGGATGAAGCCGTGAGAGGCTTATCGGCTATAAGTCGTATATGCGGTGATATAAAGGAGTTTGTCAACGGTGTTAGATCTTTTTCGCATATCGCGGAGCCGAGCATGAGGCTCGTGGAGATCAGACCGCTTCTTGAAGATATATTGCAGTCGTGTCAAGGCGCTGGTAATGCTGACGTGTCAATAGTGTGCGACGGCAGTGTGATGGCCTGGACCGATCCGGCATTGTTGGGGCGCGCTGTCGGCAATGTCGTTCTTAATGCCTTTCAGGCGATGGAAACAGTCGTGACTCCACGATTATATATCCGAGTCCGGGTTTCGGCTGATGAGAATGTGGTCATAGATGTGTCAAATAACGGCCCGAGAATATCCGATGCCGTGGCTCATGATATTTTTGTACCGTTCTTTACCACCCGTAGCGACGGGCAGGGGATCGGTCTGGCTTTGAGCCGGCGCATCATGATAGCTCTTGGCGGAAATCTGTCGTTCGTACCCTATTCGGCGTCCGATAGTGATTTGACTACTTTCCGTTTCGAAATCCGGTGATATAGCTTTGCCGCGACCCATGAGATCCCCTTGAAGCGCATGGCAGCCATTATCAACCGATATTTGGCTGACGGTCTGAACGGCAGATAATCAGCAAGGGAGCGTAGGGGAGTCACACGGTCAGTCAGATGGCCGTGGATTATCTGGGCGGCAAGAAAATCCATGATGTTGCGATAATAGAGACGCATATCGCTGTCGGCTACAGCATATTTCAGATGGAGTCGTCTGGTCAGTCTAACCGTACCGATATAGAAGTCAAATGTCTTCGAAAAAGATTCCTCTGAGCTGACTGATTTGTGCCCAACACTGTACAACAACGTTTTATCTGGCAGATAGGCTACAGCCATGCGCGATGCCATGGCGGCAATGATCTGTAGATCCTCACATGTATTATCGCTATGTCTGAACAATTGCGGATCTTTTAGGTATTCGGCCATTATGGCGTCACGCCGCCACAATGCCGTCGATAGATGTGGGTATGGTTTTAACTCTCTGTTGAGAAGTGGCATCAAAATCTTTCCCTTTTCAAAGACTATTGTTTTCTCACTGTTATGCCGATAGGAGATTGTCTGTCCGTTGATGATGTCGTGAAACTCCCATGCCGTGTGTACCAGCCCCACATGGCTGTTCTGTTCCAAAAAATCAAACTGTTTCTGCAATTTGTACGGATCACTCCAGCTGTCGTCGCCCGCACAGTCGGCCAGGTATCGGCCTGTGCAATTAAGCATAGTGTCGAAGTAGTTTTCGATCAGCCCCTTGTTCCTTCGGTTGCAATATAGTCGTATTCTGTCGGGATAGTCTGTCTGATATTTTCGGCATATCTCAGCTGTCGCATCATTTGAGCCATCTTCACCGATCACTATTTCCATTCGTCCGTTGAAGCGCTGGGCGACAATCGATTCCAGACATCGGGCTATTGTGGCCTCCTGATTATAGGTCACTACGATGACTGAAATATCGGGCCTGTCTTTGGATATGGATTCCTGTGTTGATATTACCGATATCGGGTTCTCTGTGATTGGCATTACAAGATGAAATTTGGTGGCCTGTATCAGCAGACCCTATGATGCTCGTATTAGCAGATTGTTTTATGTTTGTATTATCAGACCTGCATATTATGACAACGCGAATTTAGTCACTTTATTGGCACAGCCAATTACATATCATAGCTTTTTCTTTATGAGACCAAGTCCATAGGTTTTATCTGTCTTGTCTGTATTATCTGTCCGATTAGCTCAGAATGTATTTCCGTAGAGTTTGGAGCAGAGGATTCCCTTATGTCCTATCCTTTGCCGCGTAAATTTTACATAATAGCGGTTATGGGCAAAAAGTGTGCAGTCGTGAAAATGGGTATCATACCATGTCATCAATCGAATCAAAACATGATGGATGTGAGAATAAAATGCGTAATAAAAAATGCGTAATAATAAGTATAATTCAGATGACTCTTCAAAATCCTGACATTTTGAAAATAAAGATACATTACGTAACTTTGCGAAAAGAACCAGATCACGATTATATTGCATGCAGTCAGCCATATTATCATCAACCATAGCTACGGTCATAAACCGTTCAGCCATGCGGTTTTTGACCGTATGGTTTTTTTCGGTTATGTTGATGCTGTGCGGCTGTCTGCAGTTTCATCATCATGATGATGACGGGCATCTTTGCATGCATGTCGTTGCGTCAGATCATCATGCTGACAAAAATGATATCGGATCCGAACCCGATGAATGTTCGCTGCATCTGCCGTCGGTTACCGATCAAAAACGTGTAGAATGCTGTATTTCAGTGCAGCAGCTTGATCTTATGTCGGATCTTTTTCTCGCTTATGGCCGGAGTCCGATCCTTTTGTTTGCAGTAACCAAACTACAGACCGAATATCAATATCCCGTATTATCCGATAAACCATTCAGATACATTAGTTTCAGAGCACCACCGTGTGCATGATATTTCTGTCATAGAAAATATCTACACGTTAAATAAAGCTCTAACTATACATCTGAAACAAATATGAATCGGAATATCAGTATTATACTACCCTGCTTTGTCGCGGCCTTTTCAGTCATGTCGTGCGGGGAACACCACCATGCGGAATCAAAAGAGGAAGCACATCTCGATCATGATCACGGTGAGGAAATCGTGATACATCATGAAGAAGCCGAACGGTTCGGAATCAAGACTACAACTATAGCTCCGGCTGAATTCCACAGCATCATTCCAGCAAGCGGATCAATAGATTATGCCCCTGAAAGCAATATCACAATAAGCAGTCCTGTTGCCGGACGCCTTACACTTGCAAGCCGTATTTCGGTGGGTTCGTCAATCAGCGCAGGCCAGCTTATAGCCGATATACGGCCTGAAGGCGTAAGTGGAGGCAATGTCGATGCCGCAGCCAAGGCTCGTATGGATGCCGCCCGCCGCGAATTGGATAGAATCACTCCTCTGTATGCCGACGGCATCGTCACAGCACGCGATCTGAATGCCGCACGTCAGGCCTATCAAGAGGCTCAGGCGGCCTATTCGTCGACTGCGGCATCAGGCAGAGTCACATCGCCGATCGCTGGCATTGTCGCCGCATTGCCGGCTAATAACAATGAGATCGTAGGCGTCGGTACGCCAATAGCCACAGTCGTACGGCAGGGACGCTTGACCTTAAGAATCGAGGTTGCTGAAAAGTACTACCCTGCTCTTGCCGGAGTGACTTCATGCAACATTCTTACTCCCGGATCCGACCGATGGATTGCGCTCAGCGAGCTCGATGGCCGCAAAGAGGGCGTAGTTTCAGGCAACGCCACTGAATCAAGGCAGGGATATGTGACAGTCATATTTTCTTTTGTCAACGACGGTTCTGTCAGCCCAGGTGCATTCGCCGAAGTCAATATGTTGTCACAGCCAATACCTGACGTTATTTCTATCCCGGCTGAGGCTGTCACCGAACAGCAGGGACAGACATTCGCTTATCGTCGCATAGACGATCACGGATATGAAAAAGTGCCAGTAACGTGCGGAATGACCGATGGCCGGATGATAGAGATTAAAAGCGGACTGAAGCCCGGCGATGAAGTCGTGACCGAAGGCACTGTGTTCGTCAAACTTGCCGAAACCAAGGGGAATGCTCCTGAAGGACATTCTCATAATCATTGATTTTTTGACGATATGCTCAACAAGATATTAAGAATATCGCTCTCCAACAGAGCGATCACACTCATTATTTCCGGGCTGTTGCTCATCTGGGGTTGTCTGACCATGCTTCGCACCGATGTCGATATTTTCCCAGATCTCAATGCGCCTACGGTTGTAGTGATGACTGAAGCTCCTGGAATGGCGCCTGAAGAGGTGGAAAAAACAGTGACATTCCCTATTGAAACGGCGCTTAACGGAGCTACCGGAGTCAGACGGGTGCGCTCTTCGTCATCTACAGGATTCTCAATCGTATGGGTGGAGTTTGACTGGGATTCCGATGTCTACAAATGCCGCCAGACCGTAGGCGAAAAACTGTCGTCTGTGGCATCCGGGCTTCCCGCGTCGGTCGGCGCTCCGACCCTTGGGCCGCAGTCGTCAATACTCGGCGAAATGCTGATTATCGGCCTGACAAGCGATTCCACATCTATGATGCAACTCCGGTCGATTGCCGACAGGATCATAACTCCTCGCCTGCTTTCGCTCGAAGGCGTTTCGCAGGTGTCGGTGATAGGCGGTGACGTCAAGGAATACCAGATTTTGCTCTCTCCCGAAAGAATGATGCATCACGGCGTGAGTCTTGACAACGTCATGGAGGCTGTGGAATCTTTCAACGACAATGCTTCGGGAGGCATCCTTTACGATTATGGCAACGAATACCTGATCAAGGGTGATATCACGACTGTCAGGGCTGAGGAAATAGAGCTTGCGGCAGTGGCAACGTCGTCGGGAAAACATGTGACTATCGCCGATATTGCCGAAGTGAAGCTCGGACCGCAGACACCACGGCTCGGAGCCGCATCGGTCAATGCTGAACCGGCTGTGCTTATCACAGTCACCAAGCAGCCGCATCAAGGCTCCAAGGAGTTGACAAATAATATCATATCGGTTCTTGACGATATCACTGCCACACTTCCCGCCGACATCCACGTGTCGACCGACATATTCAGGCAGAGCGATTTCATCGATGCATCTATATCCAATCTGCAGACCTCACTGTTCGAAGGCGCGGTTTTTGTCATCGTGGTGTTGTTTTTCTTTCTTATGAATCTGCGCACGACATTGATTTCGCTTGTAGCGCTTCCACTTTCCATCATTGTCACACTGCTTATTCTTGGCAAGTTGGGATTTACGATCAACACCATGAGCCTCGGAGGCATTGCGATCGCAATCGGATCGCTTGTGGACGATGCCATAGTGGATGTGGAGAATGTATATCGACGGCTTAAATCCAACCACCTGATGCCCCCTTCGTCACGCCAGCCGGTGATCAGCATCGTCTACGAAGCATCGCGAGAAGTGCGTCTGCCAATCCTCAACTCATCACTGATCATCATAGCAAGCTTCCTGCCGCTATTTTTTCTTTCAGGTATAGAGGGCCGCATGCTTAAACCGCTCGGCATATCGTTTATAGTGGCTCTGACAGCATCCACGATCGTGGCGCTCACAGTCACCCCCGTTCTCTGCAGCTATCTGCTTGGCTCGGAGAGAGCGGCTAAGGCACTCGACAAAGATCCGTGGCTGACACGGAAGATACGTGCCGTCTATGCCGGTCTGCTCGACTGGGCTATGCGCCGTCAGCGCATTGTGTTGGTTACCACTGCCCTGCTCTTTATGGTCGCAGCCGGAATATTCTTCACGCTTGGTCGCAGCTTCCTGCCTCCGTTCAATGAAGGATCGCTGACGATCAACATCAGTGCGCTTCCCGGCATATCTCTTGAGGAGAGCGACAAGGTCGGACGTGAGGCCGAACGCATCATTCTTTCCACACCGGAGATCATCACCACCGCCCGAAAAACCGGCCGTGCCGAACTCGACGAGCATTCATTCGGCGCCAACGTTTCGGAGATTGAAGCGCCATATCGTCTTGACGGACGATCGCGACGTGAAATGGTCAACGAACTCCGCCATAACCTGTCGGCTTTGCCCGGTGTCAATATCGAAATCGGACAGCCCATAAGTCATCGCATCGACGCGATGCTTTCAGGCACAGAAGCACAGATAGCCATCAAGATCTTTGGCGACAACCTTGAGACTCTGCATCATCTGTCGCTTCAGATCGGCGAAAATATAAAGCAGATCCCGGGTGTGGTGGATGTAAATGTCGAACAAGCCACCGGACGCCCGCAGATTGATATCAGGCCGCGACGTATCATGATGGCCAAGTATGGGGTCACCAATCAGGCACTGGCCAAAGCCATCAACGTCATGATTGCCGGACAGCCCGTATCGCAGGTATATGAGGGCAATATGCCCTATGATGTGACTGTAAAAGCTTCCGACAGAGCCCGCTCTACTATCGACAATATGTCGGAAATAACCGTAGAGAGCGATCAGGGCCCGATACCCTTGAGCTACGTCGCCGAGATTGTTTCCACGACCGGTCCAAATACAGTCAACCGCGAGAATGTCAGCCGCCGGACTGTTGTTTCGGCCAACGTCGACGGGCGCGATCTTCGCAGCGTCATCAATGATATCAGGAGCAGCATCGATGCAGATGTCACACTTCCTGAAGGCTATCACATCGCTTACGGCGGACAGTTTGAAAGCGAGGCATCAGCTTCGCGCACTCTTCTGTTGGCTTCAGCCGCCGCTCTGTTGGTGATCCTGTTGCTGCTATATCAGGAATATAAGAACTTCAGGCAGCCGCTTATCATCATGATCAATATGCCGCTGGCCATGATAGGTGGTATTCTTATACTTCGTGTCACATCCGGCGAAATCAATATTCCGGCCATTATCGGCTTTATAGCACTGCTCGGCATAGCCACCCGCAACGGAATGCTTCTTATATCGCGCTATAACACTCTCAAAGCCGAAGGAGAAGGATTGTCAGAACGTATCCGCCATGGATCGGTCGACCGTCTTAATCCTATCATCATGACGGCACTGACATCGGCGCTCGCACTCATTCCTCTTGCTGTAAGAGGATCAGAGCCGGGCAATGAGATACAATCCCCTATGGCTATAGTGATTCTCGGCGGACTGCTGACGTCCACTTTCCTCAACCTTGTTGTTGTACCGGTCATTTACAGAATTTCAGAAACATATAATCAACGGAAATGAAATCGATACTATTGTTTTTGGCTATTATATCGCCAGTCGCAGCGTCGGCGCAGACTGCATTGGATTTCAACCGTGAGGCCTATATAATGGCTTCCGGCAGCTATTCGCTTGCAGTCGATTCGCTGTCGCTTGCAGTCGACATGGAGGATCTCAAAAGTTCCAACAATCTGCAGGATCCTGAAATAGAGATAGGATACCTGTGGGGTGAGAAACCAACCGGCAATAAATGGAATGTCAGCGTAAGTCAAGGATTCGACTGGCCCGGAGCCTACTCGGCCAGAGCCAAGGGTATCAAGGCTGCGCAGGAAGTCATAGGGCTTACCCGCCGGGCAGGGCTGCTTTCAAGAATGCTTGAAGTCAAACAGGCCATGATCGACGTTGTTTATTCAGCTAAAAATATGATGCTTACGCGTCAGATGACCGATACGATAGCTTCAATGTGTGCTATATCCCGCAAGGCTATGGAAGGTGGCGAGATCACCCGGCTCGACATGAATATGATGGAAATCGTGCGTATAGGCATGGAGGAGGAACTCCGCACCGCCGTGGCGGAGTTCGACGACAAGGTTGCCGCACTGACAGTGCTGAATAACGGGCACGACTGCTCTACTCTGGTTGAGCGTCTGACTGATTATCCCGACGAAATGATACTTCCGTTGGAGTCATATCAGCGTCAGATCACCGAAAATGACCCGATGATTAAGGCAGGGCGCAAGCAGATGAAAGTTGACGAAAAAATGGTCAAAGCCAGTCAGATGATGTCATATCCGGGGGTCTCTGTGGGATATACGTATGAAAACGAAGGCGATGAACGATGGCATGGAGTCACTTTCGGACTGACATTGCCTATCTTCTCCAACCGGCATGCGACATCCAAAAGCCGACTGACAGCCATGCAGAATCGCCTGAAGGCCGAAACCGCTCTTAACGAGGCGACAGTCATGATTGAGAACGATCGTCGCAAAGCGCTCGATCTATATCGCAATTACACGAAGTATGATAAAGTGATAAACGGCGATGACAATATCGCACTGCTCAGGAAGGCGTATCGTGCAGGACAGATGACCTGCATAGAATACCTTACGGAAGTCAAGTTCTTTCTTGAGGCACGGCGCACTTTCCTTCAGACAGAGTATCTTTATCACCTTGCCCTCGCACGCCTCAACCGTTATTCGATGACGTTCTGATTCCCGCTCAGTGTTCCTGAGGATTCCACCATGATTTCTCAAACTATAATGCAGCAGCGCCCGGTGTCGTCTGATATCACCGGGCGCTGTTGTTTTAATGGATCAGATCACTCTTTCTCTCTGAATGTGCGAGCCATCTGGCTGCGTGCCACGTCGAGCTGGCGTTCCAGACGAGTCTTCTCAAGCTGCGCCTTATGAAGGCGTCCCACTATCACCGATGCCTTGTGCACGCTTCCAAGAGCCTCGGCTTGATCTTTAGGAAGAGTCATGGTGTGATTTTTCTTTTCGCCGAAAAATGTGGCCTTGATCTCGTCGCCGGTATGCCTTTCGGCAAATACGCCGAGAGTGTCGCATTCCGAAGGCATAAAATTGATGATCTCTACTCCGCGGCTTCTGTCGTTGCGTTCGCCGTCGTGTGCTACACGTGCCGACATCACTTCATCATCGCCCGATTTAAGGCCTACGGCCGTGCTCTCTGTGCCTTTGGGACAACTCGATACAACAGTATATATACCGTCGGCACTCATTCTCGCATAAAGTCCCGGTTTTTCGGCCGGCACCTTCCCTTTAAGGGCTTTGGTCGTGTAGTATCCCTCAAAAGAATCTTCTACAAAAACCATGACATCCTTGACGGCATCGGCCTCGATGGTGAGCTGTACAATCATGCTGTCGGCCGTCGACAGCTCTTTGAGCGTTAACATTTCCATTATGCGAGGGCGAAGGCTCATGGCGTCGCGGCGCACCTCTACCTCCGCGGCATAACGTGAGTCGACCGAATCAAGCAGTGCAAGTGCACCGGGATAATCGCCCGATACCGCCATTGACTCGGCCTGCGAAAGCAGTTCACGGGCAGCCTTTGAATTATCCGAACAGCCCGACAATATCATTATCGAGAGGCTTCCGGCAAGCATACTTTTACAAAATGCGTTCAACATCTTTTACTCCTTTTACAGTTTTGATTTTTTTGATCAGATTGCCTAATGTGGCTATGTCGGACACGCCAACTGTCATTGTGCCTTTGAACAGACCGTCATGTGAATCAATGGCGATGCTGCGCAGACTCGTGTCCTTCTCTTTGTTGATAATTGATGAAATGTTGGTCACGATGCCGATATCGTCGTGTCCTACGACATGGAGCGTACATGCAAACTGATGCCCGTTTTTGCCCGACCATCTCACCGGTATCACCCTGTAGGGATAACGCAGTCGGATGTTCGACGCGTTCGGACAATCCTCCCGGTGGATCTTTATGACACCCTCTGACGAAACAAAGCCAAACACCTTGTCGCCATATATGGGATTGCAGCATTTCGACATACGATAGTTGACCCCTTTTATATTGTCGCCGATCACCAGCACATCGTTGGCCTGCGAATCGTCATCGGTAGGCTGTTGCAATGAGAATTCCTCGGCCGATCGCACCTCTGCCGCGACTTCCTGATGACTGTCTATGTTTTCCAGACAGGTCATCACTGTTGCAGGATCGATAGCCTCCTCGGCAATACTGCAGTAAAAGTCGGTAGCTGTTTTGAAACCAAGCTTCTTGATCACTTTCGTGATTGTCGCGTCGTCGGCTTCCACCTTTCGGTTCTTGAAACGGCGCTGCAATATCTCTTTACCGAGTTCGGCCGATCTCTGCCGGCGTTCGTTAAGGCTCTGGCGTATCTTGTTTCTGGCCTTCGAAGTGACCACAAAGTTGAGCCAGTCGGCCTTCGGGGTCTGATTGCTTGAGGTTATGATCTCTACCGTGTCGCCGCTGCGCAGCTTATGGTTTATGCGACATGTGCGGCCATTGATTTTTGCCCCTGTGCAGGTGCATCCTATTTTCGAGTGGATATTGAATGCGAAGTCGAGCACTGTGGCGCCGAGAGGCAGCTGGAACAGATCGCCTCTCGGAGTGAACACAAACACCTCTTCCTGATAAAGATCCATCTTGAAATCCTTCATCAGTTCCAACGGTCCGCCCTGAGGATTTTCCATCGCCTCCCTCACCTGATTCATCCACGCATCAAGATTGTTTTCGCTCTTGATACCCTTGTATTTCCAGTGCGCGGCCACACCCTTTTCGGCTATTTCGTCCATCCGGCGTGATCTTATCTGCACTTCCACCCAGCGGCCGCCGGGGCCCATCACTGTGATATGCAGCGATTCATAGCCGTTGCTTTTAGGTATGCTTAGCCAGTCCTTCAACCGGGCTGGATTGGGCTGATACATGTCGGTGATAATGGAATAAACAAGCCAGCACTCGCTGCGCTCACGCTCCGGAGCCACATCCAGTATCACACGTATGGCGAAAAGGTCGTAGATATGTTCCAGATCATTGTGCTGTTTCTGTATCTTGTTCCATATCGACGATATGGACTTTGTGCGGCCCTTGATGTCAAATTTCAGTCCCTGACGCTCGAGAGCCTCCTTTACAGGCGCTATGAACGAGTCGATATATGCGTCGCGGCTCGCTTTCGTTTCATTTAGCTTGCGGGCTATACGTGTGTATATGTCGCGATTGGAGTACTTTAGCGACATATCCTCAAGCTCGCTCTTCATCTTGTAAAGTCCGAGTCGGTGTGCGAGCGGCGCATAAAGATATCTGGCCTCCGACGCCACTGTCATCACCTTCTCTGTGTCGGGATGATGATTGATCGAGCGCATCACCACCGTGCGTTCGGCGATCATTATGATTATCACCCTGATATCCTCGGCAAAAGTGAGCAACAATTTTCCGAAATTGGCATTGTCAACAGCCGTTCTGCGCGAGTAAAGTTCCGACACCTTGTTAAGTCCGTGCAGCAGTCGTGCTACATCACTACCCCACTGCCTGACTATTTCATCTTCTGTAAGATGACCGGCGCTATAGAGAGGAGAGAGTATCACGGCGAGCGACATCACACGGTCGGGACTCAAACCTTCGCACAGCAAAATGGCTGTATCAAGGCTATGGATTATCTCATTGAGGCCGAATTCATCCGTAAAGTCTGTGCCTGAGGCGACTGCGCGTTGATATGCCTCGCGGAGGCTGCGATAGTCTTGCGGAGCCGACACGTTTCCCGACAGCCGTAGGAAACATCCGGCTCTCTCCAAAAGTTGCCGGCCGAAGTCTGATGCCGGCAAATCTCGAGTATCGGGTGTGATTTGTGTCAACATAGTTCTGGCGCATTTGTTAAATTGCAAATTTAATACAAAATTTAATACGATGCCCAAGGTGGTGTAAAAAATATGTTTTTTATCACCTCAATGCGAAAATCACGATTTTTATAGTAAATTTGCAGCACAATATTCAATATCAATAGCGACAACCAAACAACATTACTCCATGATATTCACATTCCGGTTAGTATCCGACGAAGTCGACAACTTCAAGCGTGAGATCAGCATCGATTCCGATGCCACTTTTCTTGACTTGCGTAATGCTATCTGTGATTCGGTCAATTACGACAAGGGACAGATGAATTCGTTCTTTCTGTGTGATGACAATTGGGAGAAAGGCAAGGAGATAACTCTGGAGGATATGGGTGCCGACTCGGCCGACGATGTCTACCTTATGGAAGAAACGCCGCTCTCGGATTTTCTCGACGACGAAGGGCAGCGGCTCATATTCGTGTTCGATTATCTTACCGACCGTTGTTTCTTCATGGAGCTGAAGAAAACGCAGCCGGGACGTTCGCTCAAAGATCCGGTGTGCTCTCTCGCTTTCGGAAATCCCCCCGCACAGTTCGTAAACCTTGATGAATTCGAGGCACGCATTGACGAAAAGACTGAGAAAACAGCTGCAGCCGATCCTGATCTTGATGAGAGTTTCTATGGATCTGACGAATACAACGACGACGAATTCGACGCCTCGGGATTTGACGAGGTCAATCCATACGAATAAGAACAATTCCTGTTCCGGGGTTAATAGAGAAATACATCATTCGAGCCGGGCATGACATCCTGTCGCTGCCCGGCTTCCATATCGTCCACTTGAATACGGCGCGCATGGTTGAGGCTTGCAATAACAGACACCGGACAAAGTCAGAAATACCGCAGCACAAACTGTTGGTGTGCTGATAGTTTGATAATCTCAACTGATTTTTGAAAAGTAACTGATCATTTATGAAGATAGCGATAGTAGTGGCAATGCAGAAAGAACTTGATCTGCTGCTGCCACATATCTCCGATATAGTTAAATCCGAAAAAGGACGCTTCATCGTCTATCACGGACAGATGGCCGGATGCGAGATCATTGCTATGCAGAGTGGCATAGGTAAAGTGAATTCCGCTCTTGCTCTGCAGTGTATGCTTAATGATTTTGCACCAGATCTGGTGATCAACACCGGAGTGGCCGGAGGCACCGGACGTGCCGGAATACTCGATGTAGTGGTTGGCAGCCGTGTGGCCTATCACGATGTATGGTGCGGACCGGGAACCGTCCCGGGACAGGCATCTGGCTGTCCGCAGTTCTTCGAGCCACCATGCGGCTTGCTCGATATACCCGCTCTTGATCCTGCCGGCGGAGTGATACATGGACTTATCGCTTCAGGCGATATTTTTGTAGCGTCATCCGAAGAAACCGAGCGAATCCGCGGGCTTTATCCCGATGTGGTGGCAGTGGATATGGAATCGGCATCCATGGCGCAGACTTGTTGGCTGAGCGGCGTGCCGTTTGTTTCAGTCAGAGTGGTCAGCGACACACCCGGAGCCGCCGATAATATCTCGCAGTATGAAAACTTCTGGACTGATGCGCCAATGCGCACATTCTCCGTTCTCATGCCACTTGTAGAACAAATATCACAGCAATGGAAAAAATAGCAAGCTTCACTGTCGACCACCAGCGTCTGCTCCGTGGCATCTACGTTTCGCGGCGCGATGTCACCCGGTCGGGCGATACTCTCACCACATTCGATATACGCATGACTGAGCCCAACCGACAGCCGCCGTTGTCGGGAGCCGCACTCCACACTATCGAACACCTTGCCGCCACATATCTGCGCAACCGGGCCGACTGGAAAGACCGTGTGATATACTGGGGGCCGATGGGATGCCGAACCGGCAATTACCTCATTCTGTCGGGAGATCTGCAGCCTGAGGATATAGTAGGGCTGATGACTGATACGTTTCGCTTCATAGCCGATTATTCAGGGGAAATTCCGGGAGCCTCTCCACGCGATTGCGGCAACTATTCGTATATGGATCTTGATGATGCCAAAGCGCAGGCTCGACGCTTTCTTGAAGAAGTGTTGCTGTGCATGAAGCATGAAAACACCGCATATCCTGAGTGAACCTTTGACCGGCGTCCGTTGTTAATGAATCCAAACACGTTTTAACTCATGAAAAGATTCATTACAGCCATCTCATCACTCGCAGCGCTCATGCTGCTTTTCAATCCGCACACTGCGGCGCAGACCACCGACTACACGTTCAGAGAATGTCTTGGCAGTTCAATGCCTTATCCCGATGTCAGTTCCACGACGCAGACCCCTGACTCGCTCCGACCTATCATGATCAATCATGTGGGGCGTCACGGAGCCAGATATATGTCGTCGGGCAAAGCTGCCGACAATGTCCGAAAGGCACTTAAAAACGCTGTCAGACTCCGCACGATTACTCCGCGCGGCCGACGGATGCTGAGGCTCACTGAGCAGATAATCGAGCGCACTGCCGGCCGCTGGGGTGTGCTTGACACTCTCGGCAAAGCCGAACAGATGGGAATAGGCATGCGCATGTATAGCGATTTTCCGTCGTTGATGCGCAATGGCCGCATCAAGGCCATCAGCAGCTACGTCCCACGCTGTATCATGAGTATGTATGAGATGACCCATCAGATCGCACGTCTTGACGATAAGGTGGAGATCCACACTTCGTCAGGGCGTCAGAACAATCCCCTGCTCCGTTTCTTCAGCGATAACCGCGAGCTTGAGGAACTGTTTGCTACCGATAATTTCCGGCTCGCACTTAATGAGGCTTCCGACTCGATGGTGCCGCGAACAGTGCTCCGTAAAATGCTCGGAAGCGGCTATCCCTACAATGAAATCCACGATCAGGCAGCCCTCACCATGGATATATATTCATGCCTTGCAGCCACTGCAGCCATGGAACTGCGCTGTGACATATCGCAGTATGTCACCCGAGAGGAATTCAATGCCATGTGGTCGTTCAAAAACTACAGCCAGCATCTCGTGCATTCGGCTTCAGCCATATCCGACGCGCCTGCCAAAGCAGCCCGAGCATTGCTCGACGATATCATCACCACCACCGACCGATTGATAGAAGGTGACTCGACGGTGGCACCGGTGCAGCTGCGATTCGGTCATGCCGAAACCCTCATGCCCTTGCTGGCATTGATGAGAATCCCCGGATGCTATCTTGATTCGGACAACCCCGATGAGGTCAGTCGTCAATGGCTCGACTTTCGTATAGTGCCTATGGCTGCCAACTTCCGTATTATCGTGTTCCGCGGACCGAAAGATGTGATATATATCCGTGCCGATCTCAACGAACAACCGATCAATCTTATAGAAGACGATCCGCGCATATATCTGCCGTGGAATGAAGCCAAGGCCTATCTGCTGCTGCGATCCATGTGATTCTGTTCCCGACAGCCTTATAGCTCTGTGACATTGCTAAGCCACAGGGCTTTTTTATGTCAGTCTGTCAGACTGCTGACTGACTTGGAAGGGAGCTCCTGCGAGAATTATACAGTGTCTTTCACCAATCTGGAGTTTGGCGGCCTTTTGGCTGTATAGTAAAAATGTCGTAACTTTGCAGACGCAGCCGGACGTTCCGTCGCGGGTCGGCATTAGCCGGCATGAGGAAAGTCCGGGCAACACAGAGCACCATGTTTCCTAACAGGAAGCCGGCAGCGATGCCGGGGCAAGTGTGACAGAAAACGACCGCCACGATCCTTCGGGCCGTGGTAAGGGTGAAAAGGCGGGGTAAGAGCCCACCGGGCTTCATGGCGACATGAGGCGCCGCACATCCCATGGGTTGCAAGGCCAAGTATACCGGCATTCAAGGATTGCTCGTCCATTGCCGGGGGGTAGGCTGCTTGAGCCATGCGGCAACGTATGGCGTAGATAAATGACGGAACGGCCCTGATGGCCCCCTCGGGGAAGTGTCAGGCCGACATAACCCGGCTTACAGTCCGGCTGCAAAGCATTAATTCCGCCGACAATTTTCTCACAATGAGGAATTGTCGGCGGAATCTGTTTATTTCACAATATTACCGGCGAGGCCGATATGGCTGGACTGTTACCGGTTCATGCGTTTCAGAAGGTTGTATGATGGCACCACACCCAGTTCGCCCGCTTTGCTGACATCGGCCGATCCCTTGCTGCTGTCGCCGAGCATATAATATACATAGCCGCGGTTGTAGTAGGCCTCTCCGAAGTCGGGCTTAAGTTCTATAGCGCGGTTGAGAGCCTTGAGTGCCGAAGTGTAGTCCTGCAGCTGAAGCAATATCACTCCCTTGTTGTAGTAAGCCACAGGCATTTCAGGCGAAAGCTCTATGACTTTGTCTATGTCGGCCATGACTTCGGCCATATTGGCGCGGCGCTGCTGCATCGATGCGCCCGGAATGACTGTCGGCATCGCCTGATGAATACGTCCGTCGCCTGGCTGCGTCTTCGCACTCTCTTCGGCTTCCGATTCGAGTTTCTGCAGGCGGGCTATGCCTCTCATGAAGTATGCCATGGTGAAGTCGGGCGTAAGTTCCAGCGCTCTGTTGAAGTCGGCTATCGAACCATCATAATTGCGTAGCGTCAGCAGGTCCATTGCTCGTCCGAAATAGTCTATCGCACGAGGCTTATGCGATGACAGATATGAATTGTAATAATTCACCGAATCGAAATGGCGCTTTATCTGGTCTTCGTCGTCAAGGCTCGGCACAGAATTGGTCACCTGCAACAAGAATCTCAGTGCGCGTGTGCGGTTGATCTCATCCACCTCCTTGATGTATTCGGGGTTGGGGCGCAGTTCAGTGGGTGAATTGTAGTATGAGGCTGTGAATATCGGCTCGTATGAGATGCTGACATTACGGTTCTGCACCCTGCCTCTGATGCTTTTATTGATGAACTCCTGCTCTATGTTGGCATTGTCGTTGACCGTAAGAAGTGATGTGAAGCGTGCCATCACCTTGTCGGGCGACTCGGACGCGCCGCGCATTATCTCTTCGAAATCCTTGTCAAACGGAGTCGGCTCACCGGCAGTCTGAGGCTCGGTGCTGTTGCTGTCTGACGAGGTTTTGCTGCTGTCCTGGCCTCCTTGCTTTCGGCTGTCGTTGCGGCTCGTATTTCCAGCTTTGTTACCGCGGGCCAGGGCGAGAGAGCGGTCAAGATCATCTTTCGCCTTCAAATCACCCATGTCGCGGCGTATCTCTGATCGCAGGAAATATCCTGCCGCCAGATTGGGATATGCGGCTATGATGGTATTGATGTCGGCGAGCGCACCTTTGAAGTCGCGTTTTTCCTTCAACACGAGAGCGCGGTTATACAACGCCCGGTAGTCTGTGCCTCTCAGGGCAAGCACTTTGTTGAGATCAGCAAGCGCCTTGTCGAAATCTCTAACTTCACACAGTAGCAGAGCACGGTTGAAATAACCGGTATAATCTTCCGGGTCAAGTTGTATGGCATACTCATAGTCGCTCAACGCGCCGTAATAATCATCAAGATTGTGGCGAAGAAACGCGCGATTTATGTAAAACCCCGGAAATTTGGGTTGCAGACGTATGGCTTCGTTCATGTCGTCGAGTGCCGCCGCATAGTCGCGGTGGGAGTTTATGGCCACGTCGGCTCTGATAAGGTATGCGTTGACAGAGCGTTTGTTAAGGTCAAGCGCTTTTTCCACGTCGGCGATAGCCCCGACGGTATCCTTCTGCTCCAGACGCAGGCGTGCGCGCCCAACGTATCCGCCATCAAATCCGCTGTGCGTGGCGAGCAGCGCATCGAATGTGGCAGCAGCCTCGTCATACCGCTTCAGTTCTTGATATGCGAGAGCCTTGTTGAACAGTATCACACGGTTTTCAGGCAGAGTGCCGAGCACTTCGTCATAATCGTTCAGCGCGTCTTCAACGTTTCCGATATTCTGGTTGGCCACCGCGCGCAGCTCGTAGGCGTCAAGCAGAAACGGATTCTGTTCGATAGCTGTCGATGCATCGGCTACAGCTCCGCGGAAATCGTCGAGATTGTATTTGGCTATCGCCCTGAAAAAATATGGTTGTGCGAGATAAGGCTTGGCGGCAATGACTTGGTTGAAGTACTGTATCGACAGCATATAGTCTTCGAAATAAAGCGCGTTGCGCCCTACCTGCATCACCTGGTCGGTATTGATCTGTGCGTGTGTCGGCATATTGCATGAAAGCAGTGCCGCCAGACACGATATCCTGATTATAAAACGTGATAACATTGGATTAGTAAGTAAGCTGTGGGAATATACCCCGATCATTCCTGCAAATGATATAATGATCAGATTATCCGGGGGCAAAGATACTACAAAAAAACGAGAATAGGAGAAAAATGGTGAATGAACGTTGAGATAAAGCGTTTTAGCGATTACGACGAGGACTTTGCCAAAGCCACTGAATGCCGTAAAAAAGCCGTTTGAAGCAAGAGTTACGTTACTATCCCGTTACTCTTTTTCACAAAAGAACAGCTTGCTGAGGACACTGGCATATCCGCTGATCCATACGCCATTGGATGCCAATTTAAGGATTCTTTTGGAAATGTCAGCGGGACCTGCTCAAAAAAATGAGATGTGGGTGTGAATGCGCCGATATGCTGTGATTTGCCTACCGTCTTCCAGCTCTACATGGTTTAATTTTGCAAACAAAAAGTAGAGTATGAGCAGAAGCACATTCAAAGTATTGTTCTACCTCAAGCGCAATGCGCCGAAGAAGAACGGATTGATTCCCGTGATGTGCCGTATCACGGTGAACGGAAAGGTATCACAGTTCAGCAGCAAACTGGACGTGGAGGAAAGCATCTGGAACGTGGAAACCGGGCGTCTGTCCGGTCGCAGCCTCGTGGCGCAGGAAGGTAACCGTATGCTTGACAAGATACGTGTGGGCATAAACCGTGCATATCAGGAAGTATGCGACGCGGACAGCTATGTCACGGCAGAGAAAGTACGCAACGCCTATCTGGGACTGGGACAGAACCACAAGACCCTGCTTGCCGTGTTCAAGCAACATAATGAGGACTACGCCAAGATGGTAGGAAAAATGAAAAGCGTGCGCAGCTACCTGAAATACCGCACCGTCTATAACCATCTGTCGGAGTTCATCAGACAACGCTACAAGATGAGCGACATCGCCTTGCGCGAGCTTACCCCGGCATTCATCACGGATTTTGAACTGTTCCTCCGCACGGAGAAGAACCATTGCACCAACACCGTCTGGTCGTACATGATGCCGTTTCGCAGCATCATCTATACAGCCATCAACAACGGCTGGCTTCCACGTGACCCGTTCTACGCCTACCACATCACCAAAGAGGAAACGAAACGCGGCTTTCTGACAAAGGAGGAAATAAGCCTGTTGATAAACGGGACGTTCAAAAAGAAAAAATATGAACTGATACGCGACCTGTTCATCTTTTGCACCTTCACGGGGCTGAGCTGGACGGACATGTATAACCTTACGGAAGAGAACCTGCAAACCTCCTTTGACGGTCATCTGTGGATCAAGACCAAACGACAGAAGACAGGCGTGGAATCCAACATCCGCCTGCTGGAAGTGCCGGGCCACATCATCCGGAAGTACAGCGGCATGACCGGGGACGGGAAACTGTTGCCCGTTCCCTGCTATGCGAACTGCAAGAACGGCATCAAGGCGGTGGCGAAACTGTGCGGCATCAATAAAAACATCACCTGGCACCAGGCGAGGCATTATGATTTGTCATTCCCTCTGAAAATAAATAGATTGCAGAAAATTACTTCTTGACAGGTAACGATTTAGAAACGAGCGAGGCTCTGTATTCTGCCATGTTTTGCATTACATCAAAAGAACGCTTCCTGCTTGCAAAGATACAATATTTTCATCGTGTGTGCAAGATATACGTGCTATTTTCACGGAAAAGCGGATATAAGACTCAAAATATTTGTGGTTTTAAGAATGAGGATGTATCTTTGTACCCAAATTGAAGTATGCATGATAGAATCATTCACGATAAAGAATTATAGAAGTTACCGCGATTTCACAGAATTGTCATTTGTTGCGTCCAAAAAAGAAGGTAGTAAAACTAAGGATTTGCCTCCTATTTGGTATAAAGAAATAAATGGTAAGCGTATATTGCGTTTGCTTTTGTGTGTAGGTTTGAATGGGACAGGAAAGTCTAAGATGTTTTCTGCTTTGAATTATCTCCGAATGATTGCAACTGCCAAACCGCAAAAGCCATCAGACAAGCCCGAATACAGACCTTTTTTGTTGGATGATTATTCTTCAACCCAACCAACAGAACTTGCATTGACTTACTATATAGAAGATGTTTGTTTCAACTATAATATTGTTGTATCATCTGAGCGCATAGAGGAAGAAGAACTTAAGATAGTTCAATCAAGAAGTTCTCGTGTATTCCATCGTATTCATAACAAAGACTTAGATAAAGTTGAAATAAGTTTTGGCAATGCTTGTGACTTGTCTAAATCAGACCAACACGATTTAGAAATTAATACACTTTCTAATGCCAGTGTACTTGCAACATTTGGTGCACTTAACATAGAGAGCTCAATTTTAGATAAGAATTTTGATTATTTTGAGAATCATATAAGTATGGTTCACAAGTCTGACAAAAGTCTTGCTGACAAACTTCAAACAGGCGATGCCGAAAAAGACAAGGCCTTAAAGAAATTACTATTGCGATTACTAGATGATGTCGGGACTAACATTTGTGATTATGTCATAGAAGATGCAAGCTTGAATATAGCGGAACTGAAAGCAAACGGTGCTCCTGAAATTGTAATTAAGGCAATGTTAGAACAATACCCGTCAGGAATAATTACACATAAAAATTTGAGATTCATTCATTCAACAAAAGAGGGGAAAAATGGATTAGATTTTGAATTGGAATCTTTAGGAACAAAGAATATCATCAGATTGTTAGTTGTACTATACGATGTTATCATCGGTGCAAAATCTACATGCATAGATGAAATTGAATATGGTATACATACTAAAGCACTTGCTTTTATCCTAAAAATGTATTTAACCATCGCAGAAAATTGTCAACTTGTAGTTGCCACGCATGACCTTTCGTTACTAAATGCAGATTTCCTTAGAAGAGATGCTGTAAGGCTTTTCGAAAAAGACGAATACGGTTCAACCAATGTCAGACGCAGAGACTATCTACATAATACAATAAGTTTCTACAAAACGTACGAAAAAGAGGTTTCTCCACAAATTGATGACCTAATGCGTAAAATAGAAATATTCATCAAATACAAAGATGATATAAGCGAATAACTTGGTTTCGTTACGTTTTGCCCCTATCCGAATCGGTTGGGGTATTTTTTTGCCCAACCAGCTAAATAATCACGCAAAACGAAATAAATGAAGTCGTATTCAAACGAACAATATGTTATTTGCGTGAAAATTTCACGTCATTCCTTGTTTGCTATAAAATAATATCGTATATTTGCAGTGTCAATTCGAAATTAAGACCCTGGCTAACGGACCAGAGAGTTGACATTCTTTATTATGAGTGATTTTTACTACGTAAACAAAATTGCCCAATCTTCGGGTGAACATGAAGTTCATGCATCAAGTTGCAGGTATTTGCCATCTGTAGAAAATCGTATCTTTTTGGGATATTTCGCAAATGGCAAGGAGGCTGTAAGAGAGGCAAAAAAACACTACAGTAATGTTGACGGATGTTTCTTTTGCTGCCCCGAAGCACATACAAGATAAAAACTTGGTGAAATGAACAAAGAATGGTATACAACACCTAAGTGTACCGTAGCGGAAACGGTAGGTCACCGCATAATACTAACTTCGAATTTCAATATATGTCAAAGACAGTAGAAAAAGGAAGAAGTGCTAAAACGGGACAATTTGTACCGATTGAATATGCACAAAAGCACCCGGACACGACTGTTGTAGAAAAAGTCAAAGTCGGCCCGACAAAGCACAGAAAGTGATTTTAGGATGTGCCTAGACGATGTGAATCGTCTAGGCTCTATTTTTCAATCATCTGCTATCCTTTTGAGGCAAGTACCTCCCGTATATGCTGTTGATTCTTATCGTCTATGCCAAATAATCTACAAAGTTGCGTATTAACATCATCGTTGTAATCAATAATACCATTCTCATCTGAGTAGTCCAATAAGTCTGGAACTTTCTTAGCTAAAGAGGTCAAGGATTCATCTGTAAGTAAGAAGGCAAAACGGATTATCTCACTTGTAACATATTTGAAGAAGTTTTTTGCTTCTTGTTCAGTTGCGAATGTTTTCAATGCTACGCGAGAGCGACCAAATGCACTGTGGTTATCTACGATGGCAATCTGGTTGCTACGCTTTTGTCCTCCGGCATTGGCACTTGAAACGATGACTTTCCATTTGCTTAAGTGTTCAAGCCCTGTAGTGAGAACCTCTTTGTTTGCGATATACCATCTGGCTCTGCCACTCTTACCTGCTTTGTCATTTGTGAAAAGTTTTATTTCTGATTTTGGGTCAAAATAATCTCCATCGTTATATTCTCTCACTAACATAGGATTCTTTTCTACGAAATCACTTTCAATAGAAAACAGACTACGAGGTAATATGGCATCATGTAAACACCTATATTTTATTATAGCGCAACACTACTGTCCACTAAAAATGGACGGGGTTAAAAATTAAATAAATTCGGTTCAC